>ERZ772974.907-NODE-907-length-20348-cov-6.782733_pt1 | contig 20348 bp, 16 predicted proteins | sample MGYA00580671_ERZ772974 | MGnify/ENA primary metagenome ERZ772974 (study PRJEB29015, sample SAMEA2738065) | human oral metagenome | biome: human oral; feature: human-associated habitat; material: saliva | place: China | collected 2218 ... | reverse complement strand
TACAGTTTTTGGTTCTGTCAGTGGTGGTTCGAATCCGCCTGGGACAACACAGAAATCCGCGGATTCATATTGAGTCTGCGGATTTTTTGTTTATGAAAGAAAACCTAAATTACAGTATTTATGCTTTACCAAGTACCTAAAATCCAAAAGAGATTTCTGTCTATCATGGTGTTATTAGCTATCGTATTGAACACGAAAGCTACCCCTCGCGACTCTCTGGCACCAACTCCTCCCATGGGTTTCATGACCTGGAACAAGTATGAAGAGAACATTAACGAACAACTTATACGACAGATTGCAGACAAGATGGCTACTGATGGATACGCTGCAGCTGGATATAAATACATCTTTATTGACGATGCATGGCAGGGAGGACGCGACAAACGTAACAACATTATACCTGACCCTAAGAAATTCCCAAGCGGCATGAAAGCCCTTGCTGATTATGTTCACTCACGAGGATTACTATTGGGAATCTACTCAGATGCCGCTCAACTCACTTGCGCAGGCTATACTGGAAGCTATGATTTTGAAGAACAAGACGCCAAAACCTTTGCAGAATGGGGTATTGACTATCTGAAATATGATTATTGTCATGCACCTTCCGACAGTGCTGTTGCGCACAAACGCTACAAGAAAATGGGTGATGCACTGCAAAATTCAGGACGGAAAATGGCTTTAGGCATCTGCGAATGGGGACAACTGAACCCTGAGAAATGGGCACGTCAGGCTGGTGGCTCGCTTTGGCGCATCAGCTATGACGTACGTGACATGTGGAAAGACATCGTCAAACAAGGCGGTATGGGAATCCTAGACATCATCAATATCGCCGAGCCACTCTATACTTATGCTGGTCCGGGGCACTGGCTTGACATGGACATGCTGATTGTCGGGCTCGACGGGAAAGGCGGTCCATCGAGTGATCTGGGTGGTATTGGATGTTCATATACGGAATATCAGACACAGATGTCTATGTGGTGCATGTTCGCCTCACCGTTGGCTATGAGTCATGACATTCTGAATGAGAACGAAGCAACACGTCGTATCCTACTCAATAAGGAGATTATTGCCATCAATCAAGATGCACTTGGCGATGTAGCACGACGGATTAACTACCCTGGAACATGCCGAATCTATCTGCGTAAACTAAGTGGTAACCATCAGGCACTGGCTATTATGAATCCTTCTGATAAGCCTCAACGCCTTCAATTCCCACTTTCAATAATCGGTAAAGAAGCACAGTACACCCTCAAAGACGTATGGGAGCACACAACAACACGCCCTCAGAAAACCTGGAAAGGTACGCTTCAGCCCCATGAAACTAAGGTTTTCATTGTTAAAGCACCCTAAATAACAATCTGATGACTTAGATTATAAGAACTGGGAAAGGGCAACGAAGGCTTTTTGAAATAACATAACAAAAAGAGAACGCTCCCCACGTGCGAAATAAGGAATATCCCTTTATTTTCAGCTTTGTACCTATCAGATAATCAAAGAGTTACAAACAAGCTCGTAAAAGGTGCCCTTTTGCATTGTAAAAGGGCACCTTTTACACATCAAAAGGGCGTCTTTTGCAATGCAAAAGGGCATCTTTTACCATGCAATATGCCACCTATTACTTTTGAGAAGACTAAAAAGTTTTACATAAGTAGAAATTAACCCACAAATAAAGTACCCACTTGTACCCATGAAAACACTATTCAACCCACTTTCATTTCCTGAAGAAAAACAATCCATCATTTGGTCATTTCTCTCCTTTTGTCTATATTTGTAATTGGAATATTTACTAATATAGACGATACATCGTGCTATATAAAGCAAAAAAGCACAAGCAATGGAAGCGATAGAAATACTATTTCCTGTCTTTTTTATGATGCTTCTCGGATGGATAAGCAGGAAAAAAGGATGGATAACAACAGCTCAAAACGAAGGAGCAAAGTCATTGGTGTTTAACATTCTGTTCCCGTTATTGGTCTTTCATGTCCTCATGGAGGCTGAACTCTCCGCCAATTTTCTGTATGAAATAATTTTCTTAGACGTTGCATGGGTCATCATCTATCTGATTGGGAAGCGCATAGCAGGTCCTGTCAGTGGGCGATATGCACGCTTAGCTCCCTTCTTACTGATGACCTGTGAGGGCGGCAGCGTTGCCTTACCATTATACATTGCACTCGTGGGAGCCGAACATGCAGTGAACATCATCACCTTTGACGTTGCAGGAATACTCATAAACTTCGGTCTTGTACCTGCACTCATCACCAAACAGACAAGCCGTGAGGTTGCTTTCCTTCCACTTGCCAAACGCATTGTGACGGCACCTTTCATCGTTGCCGTTATCCTTGGGATTGTTGCTAACGTGCTGAACGTACAGCATTGGCTGATATTGGAACATCTCAATACCATCTTCAGCAATACAATGTCAATGGCAACAACACCCATTGCAAGTGTCATTCTCTTCACCTTAGGCTATGGTTTCCACCTGCACTTATCACAACTGAAACCACTTTTAGCACTGAGCCTTGTGAGAATCATACTGTGCGGTGCCATCGTTGGGGGCTTTTTCCTGTTCTTCCCTGGGCTTATGGCGGTGAAAGTGTTCCTTGCTGGTGTACTACTCTACTTTGCTTGCCCTACAGGTTTCCCTGTTCCGCTACAGATAGGAGCACTCTGTAAAGATGAAGATGACGAGAGTTTCATTTCAGCATTTATCTCAATCTTCATCGTATTGGCAATGGTAGTATACACATTTATCACATTGGACGTAATGAGAACATAGGAGAACAGAAGAAGATACAGGGGTATTTACACCTATAACATAAGCAACAAAAGGCGTAAAGTCATCCCCTTTAACTTTTCCAACTCCCTTAACTTGCAATAAAGAATACATTAAAACAAGAGAAAATATGAATGATAACGTACAAAGTCCATGGCCGGGACCGGCAGGACTTATACCCGTAACAAGCGGACGAGCTGATGATGCCAATGTCTTTAACCGCAGTTATCTTGACTCTATCCACGTTGAGATGCGTGTCATTGACGCTGTTGAGCCATCGCTAAAGACGACAATTTTCGGTGAGGAGTTCGCTTCACCCATCATGATGCCAGCCTTCTCACACTTGAATAAAGTGGGGAAAGACGGGCGTAAGCCTATGCAGGAATATGCTCGTGCAGCCAAAGAATTAAATACTTTGAACTGGGTTGGTATGGAACCTGATGAAGAATATGCAGAAATTGCAGTCGAAGAAGCTCGGACTGTGAGGATAATAAAACCATTTGCTGACCACAGTATTATCCTGAATCAGATACGTTTCGCTATCGAACAAGGTGCAATAGCTGTTGGCGTAGACATTGATCACGTTCCTGGAACAGATGGTAAATATGACGTTGTGGATGGTATTCCACTCGGACCCGTTATGCTTTCCGACCTGAAAGCGTTTGTTAAAGCTGCAGGAACAGTGCCTTTCGTAGCCAAAGGAGTACTGTCTGTACAGGATGCTGTTAAGTGTAAGGAAGCCGGATGCCAAGCCATCATCGTCTCACACCACCATGGACGCATCCCGTTTGGTATTGCTCCACTAATGGTTCTCCCAAGGATTAAGGAAGCATTAAAGGGAAGTGGCATATCAATCTTTGTTGATTGTGGTATTGATTCAGGCTATGATGCATACAAAGCATTGGCATTGGGCGCTGACGCTGTGGCTGTTGGAAGAGGTATTCTGAAGCCTTTACTGCAGCAAGGGAGCGCAGGTGTTAAGGAAAAGATACAAAAAATGAACGAGCAACTTTCGGAGCTGATGATGTACACCTGCGTGAAAGATACTCGTTCATTTGATGCTTCTGTCCTTTATCTATAGAATTTTCTTTTTTAGAATCTTAATGTGTAGCTTGGTAAAAGGCGTCTTTGTTTAAAGAGCTTGTTACCAAGCTATTTGTTGATGGGTCTGAAATGGTGATTCCAGAGTAAGTTTTGATAGGCAGAACGGTACCTGACCATGCACTCCGCAACGATGTATAATAAGATTCCGTATGTCCCTTGAAAGGAACAAGCTTGCTGAGTTGCCGGTCAAACTTCGCAAGAAGCTGCGGATTAGATGGCAGAAGACGGTGTACATAGTCGCCCATATCATAGAACATCGATGGAACATAACCATCCATACTCTGAATACTATCCTCCGAAACAGTAGCTAATGAGTTTGTAGAGTATATCTCTTTCATAACATTTGCCATCCCTTCAGCCTGTGAACAATCAATAACACTGATGGTTCCGTAAGGATAAGGAGTGCCATCATACGTATAATTAGTATAGAAATTGATGAATTCTGTGCAGATATGGTTGTAGTCTGGCTGCGTCTTTGACAGTTCTCGCCACAATAATTCATAAGGCATACCGTAAGCCATGATCTCCGTTGGACTGCCAATAATATAATGTGCATTGTTCCGAAGTTCATAAGCTACCTCAACACCAGTCATATTACAGTCGTCAAACATGATGTATTGGAACTTTCCAATACCCGAATTAGCTATTCCTTTGGCAAAGTCGGAGATATCTAACATGTAGGCACTGCCACCGAACCAACGTGTGCGAGGACCAATAAACCCTTTGTTTTCACCGAAATTAACGGCTCTTGATCTGGCTGAAGCATAAGAGCTTTCAGAGCTTGCTGGTATCCATCCCTTGCCATGACAACCCACAATCATTGAATAAGTACGTGCTGGAGCCTCTTTCTTGACACGCTTAAGAATGGTAGTTATCCATTGTTGAGAGTTTAATTTCTTATCAGATAGTTTATTGTTGAATACTTCCAACGTGTCATCTACACATGCACCGTTCTTATATTGTACGTTGATAAGATTGCCTTTATCTACTTTTTCAGAAACAAAGACAAGCAACTTCGTGTTATGGAGTCCACCTTGTGCAACAATAGCCTTCTTTATATCCTTGAGATTTGTTTGGAAATCATTATACAAACCACTGTTACTATCAGAGTAACCCGACCATGGCATATACACGAAAATGGTATTCTCCGTCATCTGTCCATTAGGATCTACATACGGACGAGGTACATCATCATCACTGCAACAGGCTGCAAACACGAAGAGTGACATGAGCTGTAAGATAAAAAATAGTTTCTTCATATACTGTAATATCAAACGGAATGAATTCTAAAAATAAACCGATTTCTATCCAAAAGATTATTAAAGAGAAAAAGCCTTACCGCACCACAACAGCACAGTAAGGCTTTTTATGGTTATGAGAGATAGGCTGTTGCCTACTTCACAATAATCAATGAATAGTTCTTTTTGCCCTTCTGAACAAGCAGATACTTGCCATCTATAAGGTCATCAGCAGTAACCGGCTGGTCGAAAGCAGCAAGTTTTTCTTTATTAAGAGAAACTCCTCCACCCTTAACGAGCTTTCGCATCTCGCTCTTACTTGGGAAAATCTGCATTCCTTCTTGGTTAAAGACATCCACAGCAGGCTGACCTAACACGTCTTTTGATACCTCATAATGTGGTACATCCTTGAACACATCAGCAAAAGTTTGCTCATCTAACTGAAGTAAATCATCCTTTGTACTCTTGCCAAAGAGGATATTTGAAGCAGCAATAGCCATGTCAAGATCTTCTTGAGAGTGTACCATTCGTGTCACTTCCTCTGCCAATCGGCGCTGTAAAGTGCGTCGTCCTGGGTCCTGACGATGCTCTTCAATGAGACCATCAATGACGTCTTTCTCCAAAGAAGTGAAGATCTTGATATACTTTTCAGCATCATCATCACTGACATTCAGCCAGAACTGATAGAAAGCATATGGTGTTGTACGGTTACGATCAAGCCATATATTGCCACTTTCTGTCTTTCCAAACTTCTTACCATCAGCCTTTGTAATGAGTGGACAAGTAAGACAATAAGCCTCAGCTTCGCTTCCTAAGGTACGACGAATAAGCTCTGTACCTGTCGTCATGTTACCCCATTGATCGTTACCACCCAACTGTAACTTGACACCATACTTCTGATACTGATACAAGAAGTCGTAACCTTGTAGCAACTGGTAGGTAAACTCCGTAAAGCTAAGCCCATCACGAGCCTCACCATTCAGGCGTTTCTGTACGCTATCCTTAGCCATCATATAGTTGACAGTGATGTGTTTACCAACCACACGGGCGAAGTCGAGGAAGGTAAAATCCTTCATCCAGTCATAGTTATTGACCATCTCCGCCTTATTAGGCTCATTCCCATCAAAGTCAAGGAACTTACTTACCTGCTTCTTGATAGCTTCCTGGTTATGATAAAGCGTCTCTGCATCCAGCAAATTACGCTCCTGACTCTTGCCAGAAGGGTCTCCAATCATACCTGTAGCACCACCAACAAGGAGGTAAGGCTTGTGCCCACAACGTTGTAAATGGCGCAACATCATGATACCACAGAGGTGTCCGATGTGCAAAGAGTCAGCCGTTGGATCTGTTCCCAGGTATGCTGAGACCATCTCTTTTTGAAGTAATTCTTCTGTACCTGGCATTATCTGTGCCAGCATACCACGCCAACGGAGTTCTTCTACAAAGTTCTTCATTTATGTCTTTATATTTGAAAGTTAAAGGATTTGCAAGAGATTGGTTCGTACGCCATCATCTTTAAACCCTGAACTCAATATTTATATTCAATACTACTATGGCACTGGATCATATCCACTACCGCCCCATGGATTGCATCTAAGTATACGCCAGATAGCAAGGGCTAATCCTTTAATAGGTCCATGTTTAAGAATTGCCTGTCGCGCATACTCCGAACAAGTTGGAGTAAAGCGGCATGAAGGTGGGGTAAAAGGTGAGATGAACTGGCGATAGAACAATATTGGAAGTATCAACAACCATGATAACCCACGTGATATACCATGTATAACAGCTAAAAGCACATCCTTAATGCCTCTGTTCTTCTCCTTTTGCATCTTACTCATATACGTTCTTCTATGCGATGAAGCAAGTTTGAGACCCTTTGTTCTACGATTATGGAATCTGATAGTTCATCAGAAAGCCATATGAATGCCATCAGGAGTTGCTTACCAGATAGTCTTTCAGCCTTCTTTGTCAGGATGTTTTTATGTTTCCTGTAGGCTTCACGCACCTGACGTTTCACCCTATTGCGCTTTACAGCACGCTTGAAACATTTCTTAGGAACACTGATTAACATCTGACTATCTAAAGGAACGGATTGTTCAAGTGATCCTTTCTCACCCTCTGTAGCCACGACATCGACCAAACGATAGACCACTTTAAGTGGGAAAACTGTGACAGCACGACTTCCACCAGTACTGAAGAGCGTGTCGATTAGCTTCTTGCTACACAACCGTTCTTCCTTTTTCAGTCCTTGATCCTGTGCCTCCATACTGTTATGTTACCAACGTCAGACTATTACTCATCCCTCTATTACGAAGGTAGCGTTACCATTATGATGGTTAAACCTTACTTTTCTAAATAAGCACGAAGCGCACCTGTCATCGAAGGATACTCCTTTGAAGGTGCCTGTAAGTCGAGTTTCAACCCCTGAGCCTCAACCTCTTTGGCTGTAGCTGGGCCAAAAGCAGCTATCTTTACGTCCCCTTGAGTGAAGTCAGGGATGTTCTCTTTCAGCGCTTTAACGCCTGTTGGGCTAAAGAAAACAAGCATATCATAATCAAATTCCTTTACTTCCTCCTCTGTAAGATCGTTGCTTACCGTACGATACATCACACATTCTGTGTGCTTTAGCTTGTTTGCATCCAACAAAGAGGATACTGCATCAGTATGAACAGAGCTTTGAGGGACGAGGAACTTCTCTCCTTTATGCTTCAACATGGTTGGTATCAAACTGTCAATCTTGCCCGTTGTACCGAAAAACACTTTGCGTTTACGATACTGAACATACTTCTGAATATACAGTGCAATCGTTTCAATGACACAGAAATACTTCATATCTTCAGGAATAGTGATACGCATTTCCTTGGCAAGGTTAAAGTAATTGTCAACAGCATGACGTGAAGTGAATACCACTGCAGTATAGTCTAACAGGTTAATCTTCTGCTGACGGAACTCTTTTGCAGATAGTCCTTCTACCTTAAAGAATGGTCTGAACACCATTTTTACCCCTAAATCCTTCTCGATATCGTAATAGGGCGACTTATCACTTGATGGTTTTGGCTGTGAAACCAATATCTTTTTTATCATCGTTGTCCTAAAAGTTTTTTATCAAATAGTTATCTGTAATCATCAAAACACCCCATAATGCCAACGCCGGCATCACTTCGAGCGCACAAAAGTACAAAAATATTTGCAGACTTGCCCCTGATCTCTTGAAAAAGATGGCGTAACACTTATAAAAGGAAAGCATTTTAATAAAGATTATTACAAATAATGTATAAATCAATGCAGCCTGTAGTGAAAGGGAAAAGTAAACCTGCAACAGTACCAAAGGGAATAGTAGAACACCTTCCAGAGAGGTTAGGAAAAGCCATGTCTTCGACCATTTCCCCCTATCTTTCCGACTAAAGAACACCCAATTAACAATACCATAGATGATATTTTTCAGTATGAAGTAAGCTATAAAAGCTGTAAAAAATACTCCAATCGTCAGTAACTGGGAATCAGAATCTAATCTTCCGCGTTCTCCTCCACGTGTAAAGAAGTAATAAATAATACTCAACAGCAATGAAGTCTGCATGACCAGGAACAGATGAAAACGCACTTCATACGTTGTTTCTGTGACATTTGCATTGCTTCGTGAGACATGGAAGAAGCTCTTTATCTGCTTAATGATGAAGTTTCTCGATACCGAAAACGCTATCATTGCCATCACAAAGCACCCCAAGAGCAAAGCTGTCACGGTGTTATCATTACTCACGGCATAAGGAGATGGAGTCCCTAAGACTCCATCAGTATGCCTATTTCCAGGACTCATCTTGAAGTATTTACTCCCTTTAAAGTATCCTTCTTCTTCAAAATGAACATCTGTAAGCCGAAAAGTCTTCTGCTTTTTCGGACGCAGCAACCCTAACGAGTCAGGTTTCTGACTTGTTTTCGCCACAGAATCAACTGCCGTCTTCTGCCCTTTCGTGAGTGTTGACCTCAACAAAAGAGAAGGACGAACTATGGTATCGGTTGCTGGCATGCGTTAAATCAGAGCCCGAAAGCCTTCTTTATGTCCTCAACTCGGTCGAGTTTCTCCCAAGTAAAGAGTTCAACATCAACCGTTTTTGTCGTATGATAACGGCTTGTAAAGGTCTTCTTCACCACTTCATTCGTACGTCCCATGTGTCCATAAGCTGCCGTCTCAAGGTACATTGGCTGACGAAGTTTGAGGGTTCGTTCAATAGCCTTTGGTCGAAGATCAAAGAGTTGCTTTACTTTCTCTGCTATTTCTCCATCAGATAAGTTCACCTTTGAACGTCCATAAGTGTTTACATAGACGCTAACTGGCTCCGCAACACCAATGGCATAAGCCAACTGTACGAGGATTTCGTCACTCACACCAGCTGCAACCATGTTCTTTGCTATGTAACGTGTGGCGTAAGCAGCCGAACGGTCAACCTTACTAGAGTCCTTTCCAGAGAAAGCACCACCACCATGTCCACCTTTACCTCCGTAGGTATCCACGATGATCTTACGTCCTGTCAGACCTGTATCACCATGTGGTCCGCCAATAACGAACTTACCTGTAGGGTTAACAAGGTACTTAATACCATCCTTAAACAGTGCCAATACCTTCTCAGAAGCTATCTGTGCCTTCACTCTTGGCATAAGAATCTCAATCACATCCTTACGAATCTGCTCCAACATTTCAGCATCAGCCTTCAATTGTGCCTCACGTGAGTCATCTTTTGGCTGTATAAAGTCATCATGTTGGGTAGAGACGACTATCGTATCTATGCGCTGTGGGATATTATCATCACTGTATTCCACAGTTACCTGACTCTTTGAATCAGGACGAAGGTAAGTCATTTGCTTCCCTTCCTTACGTATATCAGCCAACGTTCGCATAATCAGATGTGCCAAATCGAGCGTAACTGGCATGTAATTGTCCGTCTCATTACAAGCGTAACCGAACATCATACCCTGGTCACCAGCCCCCTGGTTCTCATCATCACCATTGTCAACGCCACGGTTTATATCATCACTTTGCTCATGAATAGCCGAAAGAACACCACAGCTATTACCATCAAACTGATATTCAGCCTTGGTATAACCGATGTCATTAATGGTCTTACGTGCTATGGTTTGCAGATCAACATATTCTTCAGAGCGTACTTCGCCCATGATGATAACCTGCCCTGTCGTATTAAAAGTCTCTATAGCGCAACGCGCATGCTCGTCATAAGCCAAGAATTGGTCGAGCAAAGCATCACTTATCTGGTCGGCAACCTTATCAGGATGTCCCTCTGATACAGATTCCGATGAAAACAAATATGCCATATATTATTCCTTATTTAATTATCCACATTTAGTTTAAGGGTGCAAAGTTACTGCAAATTAACGGGATAACAAAATAAGAACTTAAGATTTATACATTATTATAAAGGGGATTATAAGCCACTATCAAGGGCGCATAAGGGCTTTATCAAGAAAGAAAAAGGAGTGATTTGTTACCCGACAAACACTCCTTTTTCTCCTATAACAGCAGATTTCTAACGCTCCCAAGCCTATTTTACAAGCATCAATCCTTCTGTTGTGAATGTGCCACAAGGAAGACCTTGCTCGTTAATAAGGTTAGCCCGTGTGAAAGGTTGCCAACCATAACGGACATTGACGGGCTCTTTCACCTTGTAGGTACAACTAACATCCACCGTATCAGGTCCACTTATCACCGCTTGTGCTGGATAGAAGATACCGTCTGTGCCTGCTATTTCAAACCCACACAATGTTCCTTTCCGTGCAGAAAGGGCTTTTGCATGCGAGAATTGGAGTCTAAGCCCACCGTGAATCTTCGACATCTGTACTAAGAATGGACCTTCCGACTCAACAGAACGACCATAAGTATGATGCAAGGCTTGCAGTGCAAGACGTTCTCCCACAGGTGCTTTATTGATGTAATGGACATCCAGTGAGTCTCCCAAGTCGCTCGTTACAGCCATCCACGTTCGTGGTTGCGTCTGAGATAAAACCATTTGTGACTGTCGGAAACGTGGCCATGACTGACGATTCAGACTTGACAGCTGTGCAAAATAGAAGGGGACATCTGCAGAAAGGAACCGTCTCCAACTCTTTTCAAGCAATGAGAAGAGCCGTTTATGTAGCTCTACGTTATGTGCATTCGACTCTCCTTGATACCAGACAACACCCTTAACGGTGTAACCTGCCAATGGTTGCATTGCCGTTTCAAACATATAGGCTGGTGCATAAGGATGACGTTGCAACGGATTAGTACTTGCACTAATATTCCGCAATGCCCTTTCACGAGCCCATTTCATACCAAAATCACCATGATACCAATCACGTAGGATGGCAGGAAAGTCCCATTCAAGTGTATGACGGTCTATCCATGACTCTGTAGTCGTTCCTCCTACAGCATTACAGATGACTCCTATTGGTACTTTTAGACTGTCTGCCAGCATCTTTCCAAAGTGATAAGCCACAGCAGAAAAGCCCGATAAAGACTCACGAGAGCAGCGTTCCCATGGTCCAATGCGCATGGATTGATGACGATTCATCGAATCACAGACTGCAGCCGACCACTGTATGTCATTCGTAGGATAGAGAGCTGATATCTGAAAGAGATGTAACAACGGCTGATTATCCGCCTCTGCCAAATCTTCTTTAGCGTTTTGTGTTGCAGAAACAGGCATCTCCATGTTCGACTGTCCAGAGCAAAGCCACACCTCTCCCACATAGATATCCCTTAGCTTAATGGTCTTTCTACCGGCTGTTATCACTGCTTCATACGGTCCTCCTGCCTCCATCTTCGGCAAGGTGGCAGTCCAACGCCCCATATCAGAGTACTCTACGGTAGCTGTCTTGCCCGCAAGCGTCACCTTCACCTGCTCCTTTCCGTTGGCTTTCCCATAGAAAAGGATAGGTTCACCACGCTGAAGAACCATTCCGTCAGTATACAATGGCATCAGACTCAGCCCACCATAGTTTCCCGTAATAGCCTTAAACACGGTCTGGGCTATTATCCCTGCACCTTCTGCATTGGGATGAATAGCGTCTGCAAAGAGGTCGGGACGACTATAAAGGGGTGTATGAAGATCTATCAATCCTACGCTCTCAGCCTTCGCTATCTGCTTGACATGCTCCTGAATCAGCTCCTGCCAATCACGCGTACCACTCTCAAAACGAGCATGTCGGTCGAAGATTGGTGTCAATAGGCACACGTAAATCTTTGCTTTGGGGTTTGCTTTTCGGAAAGAATGGATAAGATTGATATAATCTTGATTGAACTCTTCTGCGTATTCAGGCCAGTTACGAGGGTCAGTATCATTCAGTCCGAGGTGTATAACAACGACATCAGCCTTGAAATCCAACGCTTCCTTATATTCTTTCTGTTCCACATAAGGACGATGCCCGTGCCTTAGCAGTGTTGCTCCAGAGTGTCCAAAGTTGCGCACCTCATATCCTTTCCCCAACAAACGTTGCAACTGAGCAGGGTAACAAGCCGTCTCTCGGTTTTCGATTGTCAGTCCCCACGTCACACTATTGCCCACACATGCCACCTTGACCTTGCTCCCTGCCAGAGCCGTCAACGTCATCATGAAGAGCCAAAACACGAAAAATAAATTCTTCTTCATAAGCATTTTTTCATCAATAAGGTCATCCCACCTCAATTAGTAATACAGTTTATTTGCAAGAATTACTTAATTTGTCAGCAAAAACAAGTATAGAATAAAAGTCATTAGGAACTGTCTACAAACTGTATCTATACTTTTTTTGACGCATTCAGCATCAATGATGCAAAGTAAAGTCCCAGCCTGAACAAAAACTTTCCCATCATTGAGGCATTACGAAATAGTATTACAAAACAAAAGAGTCTATTACCTCTAAAACGAACAATAATTATTAAAAATGCATTTCGTAACACATAGATTATCAAACAGTTACAAAGAGGCTTGTAAAAGACGCCCTTTTACGTTGCAAAAGACGCCCTTTTGATGTGTAAAAGATGCCCTTTTGCAATGCAATATATGCCCTTTTACAATGCAAAAGAGCATAGATTAAAAACCACTTGTGATTTTATTTGACATTAAGAGATACTTAAAGCCATTCTGAATGATACGAATTAAGGCTGAATTCCCTATGAGGAATTCAGCCTTAACCTACGTTTTTATCAAAGAATATCGTTGCTATGAGCAATCATTCCATGTGATATTGCTTACTTCGCTGGAGTCATAACAACCTCAGCATGGTTGCCTGCACTAACGAGTTGCTTAAGATAAGCAGCGATCTTTGCTGGCGTCAGCGCCTCAACAGCAGCCTTATAACCACTCTGGAAGTCTACACCTGTCCACACATACTCGTCAATAACATCCATCCAATGGCTGTTGCTCTTTGCGGAAAGCTCAGCCTGTTTCAACATGAAGTCCTTCACTTTCTGAACCTTATCAGCATCCATCTTCTCACAGTTCTCCTTCATTCCTTCAGCAAGAAGCTTCAAAGCTAAGTCTGATTTATTAGGATCCATCGGGCAGAAAGTCTGAATCAAAGCATAAGCCTTGTCTCCACGACGCTGCAAAAGACCACCTGCACTCACAGAATAAGCAGCACTTGCATCCTCACGAATGTTCTTTAAGTAAACCATTGAGAGCACTTGACCAGCTGCATCAGTGAGAACATCATTCTCAACAGTGTAAGGCATTGGTGCAAACCACTGTTCGAAAGCTATTGCCTTTGGTGTTTCTGACTTACGAGTGAACTTGTTTTCGAGTTTACCTGTTGCATAAGCAGGCGTCTCTTTCCAGTCCTCAGCCTTTCCCTTAGGCAGACATCCAATGTATTTCTCAATCAAAGGACGAAGTGTAGCCTCATCAAAGTTACCAATAAAGTAATAAACAAACTGACCAGGACTTGCATATCTCTCTTTCCATATCTGCAGGATACGGTCATAATTCACGCCTTTCAACGTATTCAAAGACATCGGTGCGTAACGTGCTTCATGCCCATAGATGGTGTTGGTAAGTGAGTCTGAGAAGACACTCTCTGGTGAAAGATCCTTATTCTTCAGTGCTAATTCCAACTGAGACATCATTGCTTTATAAGAATCTTCATCCTTTGAGATAGCTGTAAAGTTAAGATAGAGAAGCTGCATCATCGTCTCTATATCCTTTGGAACACATGAACCTGACAGCATCTGATAGAAGTTCGACATAGCACAGTTGACAGAAGCCTGCTTTCCTGACAGTGCTTTCTGAAGGTCTTGGTGTGAGAAGTCACCCAATCCGCTATATCCCAAGACACCATCAAACAACTGTAGATTATCATAATCAGCCTTTCCGTAAAGACTCTTACCGCCCTTTGATATAGCTTGGAACAGCACTTCATTGTCCTTGAAGTTAGTCTTTTTCAGGATAACACGTGCACCATTGCTTAATGTCAGTTCCTTATAACCGAGTGTATTGTTCTCTTTTACGCCAACAATCTTACCTGCTTTAGGGAGTTTCTTCTCATCCAACAGTGGCTCTTGCTTCACGTTGTCAACGTAAGGTGTTAGCTTCTCTGCACGAACAGCCTTGATAGCTTGCGCCATCTGAGCCTCTGTAGGATAAGTCTTTCCTGCTTTCTCCTGCTCAAAGATAAATGCAACAAAGTTGCTGTCATGGTCTGTTATCAGCTCCTTTGCATAGTTATTGATGACGTTCACATTCAGTGCAGGCATCTCAACGAGCTGTTTCATGATCTGATACTCATCCTCCTTGCTTGGAATAGGCTCATTGGAGAGATAGTGATCACGCAGTTCATCACCATACTGACTGTTCTTTATCTTGTTACGATTGACGTAATTAGCTTCCAATTGAGACAAGTATTCAGCCTTCATACGAGCAAACTCACCAGCAGTAAAGCCGTATTGACGTACGCGCTGAGCCTCACGATAGATGGCAGCCAGTGCTTCTATAGCCTTACCTTCCTTAGCTGTTGCATCCATAGAGAAGGCATCTTTTGTCTTAGAGAGCAGGTATGTACCGTCATCAGCTGATGCATTGACGAAAGGACAGTCTGCTTTCTGTGACAATTCCTTCAATCGCTGATTCAGCATCATGGCTATAATGTTCTTCGCATACGAGTCAATGAAGTAACTTTGATCGTTCTTCATCTCGTCAGGGAAGACGTCATGCTTCATAGCGAAGCCCACATAGCTATATGGCATCTCCTTGTCTTTTCCGAAAACGTAGATAGCATCCTTGGTGTCTGGCACCTTTTCATCAACTACCTGTGCTGCATTGGCTGGTACGACAACACCATTCCAAAGCTTCTTTATTTCCTTTTCAACATGGTCAACATCCACGTCACCTACAACAATGATACACTGATTGTCTGGACGATACCACTTCTTGTAGTAGTCACGTAGGTCTTGATAAGGGAAATGGTCTACAATACTCATCAAACCGATAGGCATTCGGTAACCATACTTAGAACCTGGATAGAGCTTGGGGAGTACTTCTTCGTAGATACGCATGATGGGTGAACGGCTCAACTGCCACTCTTGGTGAATCACACCACGCTCCTTGTCAATCTCCTTGTCGGCAAGTGTAAGACCGTTTGACCAGTCTTTCAGAATCAACAAGCATGAATCAAGGGCTGTCTGACGCTTTGTTGGCACGTCACAGATGCGATAAACGGTCTGATCAATGCTGGTATAAGCATTCAAGTTATTACCAAACCCAACGCCTAAGGAGCGTGTATACTCCAAAATAGTAGAGTCTGGGAAATGCTCAGAACCATTAAATGCCATGTGTTCTAGGAAATGAGCCAAGCCGCGTTGCCTGTCATTCTCTTGAATAGAGCCCACACGCTGAGCTATATAGAAGTTTGCTACATGCTCAGGCCAGTCATTGTGAAGGATGTAGTAAGTCAAGCCGTTGCTAAGCTTACCCTGTCTTACGTTCTTATTGACTGGTATTGGCCCCATCTGCTGGGCATATGCCATACCAACAACAAATAGTAAGACGATAAAAAGTAACTTTCTCAGTTTCATTTTAATTCTTAATTTGATATTGAATATTAATTATTGTGGCGCAAAGATACATAAAAAAATATTACGCTCATTCGTTTTTTATGGTTTTTATGTATTGCTTTTCCTAATTGAAATAGTTTTTAAAGAGCACCTACATAGGCTGTCCGCAACGTAACTTTAGCGTGACAAGACTATCAATCGTGCAGCTTGAATGTCACAAACATAAACTCTTAGATCATAGAATGAGGATCAAATGACACGCATAAATAACTAAAAAGACGGAATACAAGATGATGTATGCTATCCTAAGATCTGTCTAACTCCAACGAAAAAGTTCCATAAACACTTACTTAGGATAGCTATTTTACAATAAATGAAGCACAATATTATTTGAAAATAGATTATTTATTCTAAACAATTTGGCAAGAACAAAGGGAGAGAATATAGCCTGTCTGCCCCGTAATGACCCTATGCTTAAAGTAACGGAACACCCTTTAGGAATAGGTTTATTCTGACTCTTCTTCATGTTCAAGCTTGTATTGGATGTTGCGAGGATGATGTTCCAGTATCTCCTGACGAAGAGTAGAGGTGTCTATATGGGTATAAATCTCTGTAGTACCAATGCTTTCATGACCTAACATAGCCTGTATAGCACGTAAATCAGCACCTCCCTCAAGCAAAGAAGTGGCAAAGGAGTGTCGAAGAGTGTGTGGAGAGATGGTCTTTTTAATACCTGCTTCAGCTGCATAACGCTTGATCATGATGAGAATCATCGTACGTGTGAGGTGATGACCACGCCGATTAAGGAAGACATAATCCTCTTCCCCAGGTTTTATAGACATCTCATTGCGCATGGAAAACCAATAATTTAATTCTTCCAAAGCACGTGGAGATATCGGAACAAGGCGTTCTTTAGACCCTTTTCCCATGACACGAATGAACTGTTCATCAACATAAAGATTGGAAAGCTTTAGGTTTATGAGCTCAGAAACACGCAGTCCACATGAGAAAAGAACCTCGATAATAGCACGATTGCGGTGCCCTTCCCATTTAGAAAGGTCAATGGCCTGTTCTAAAAGGTCAACTTCTGCTGTCGACAACACCTCTGGTAGATGGTTGGGTTGCTTAGGTGACTCCAAGAGTTCGGTGGGATCGTCTTCCATATAACCATCAAGAACTAAGAAACGATAGAACTGTCGCACCCCACTCAGTATGCGTGCTAACGAACGAGGTCCAATACCAAGATCGGAGATGGAAGCTGCAAAATGCTCCAACTGTTCCAACTTCACTTCTGTTACATGAACCTGTTCTGCAGCAAGATAGCGTACAAGCTTATCCAGATCACGCATATAGGCATCTAAAGTGTTGACGGAATAACCTTTTTCCAACTTAAGATAGCGCCTGTAACGACTGACAATATCCTTCGAATCCTTGCCTGTTTCCATTTAATTTCTTATTTTTGCATACTGTTGTATAACACAAAAAAGCATCACAAACCCAATGTGGCTTGATGCAAAGGTACATCAGAAAAACAATATTTCAGAAGAAAGAGACATGAAAGTAATCATTATCAATGGTCCAAATCTTAACTTACTTGGTACTCGTGAGCCAGGGATATATGGTACAGAGACCATGGAATCATATCTGACAACACTAAGGAAACGTTATCCAAGTGTAGAAATTAAATACTATCAAAGCAATGTTGAGGGGGAACTCATCAATAAAATGCAGGAGGTTGGTTTCTCTTATGATGGCATTATACTAAATGCTGGGGCTTATACTCATACAAGTATTGCTTTACTTGACTGTATCCGATCCCTCCAGACACCTGTTATTGAGGTACACATAAGCAATGTAAACAATCGAGAAGAGTTCCGCCGACACTCCATAATAGGTCCAGGATGCAAGGGAACTATACAAGGATTTGGACTGGACAGTTACCGATTGGCTATCGAAGCACTCTTGACTCTTAACCCATAGAGCTTATTCCCTAAAAGGAAACAACACGATATGACTACTCTCAACACGTACACTCCACTCGAAGAAGAAGCTGGGGCAGATGAATATCTTGCATCACATATAGATCCAGAAGGTGACTATCTGTACCGACTTTACCGTGCTACGAACATTCATACGATACATGGACGCATGGCAAGTGGGCATCTTCAGGGTCGACTTCTGAAGATGTTAGTACACATGATACGCCCAAAGAACATTCTGGAGGTAGGAACCTTCAGTGGCTACTCTGCCATTTGCATGGCTGAAGGCTTGGAGGAAGGTGGGAAACTATACACCTTTGAGATCAATGATGAGATGGAAGACTTCGCACGTCCGTGGATAGAAGGATCGCCAGTAGCCGATAAAATAGACTTCAGAATTGGTGATGCTGCCGAAGAAGCACCTAAGCTGGGTATTCTGTTTGATATGGCTTTCGTAGACGGAGACAAACGGACATACGCTGAAATGTATGAGAAACTGTTGCCTATCATACGTCCTGGTGGATATATTCTTGCTGATAACACGCTTTGGGACTGGCATGTTATTGACCCATCATACAATCATGACCATCAAACTATTGGTATCCGACAATTCAATGACCTTATTGCAAAGGACAAACGGGTTGAGAAAGTTATCCTTCCTCTACGTGATGGACTTACATTAATACGTAAGAAACCTGGTGTTTTTACATATTCTAACGAATATAAAAAGAGGTAATTTGCAACACATCAGCATATCACTGCCAATGCTTATTACTATTTAAAGTTTGCTGAATAATCAAACTTTCAGTACCTTTGCAGTAAATATAACATAAATAACAACGATGCAAGAAACAAGACAACACCGTATATCACGACTCCTACAGAAAGAGTTGGCAAGTATATTCCAGACACAAACACGCCTTATGCATGGTGTTCTGGTCAGTGTGACAAACGTAAAAGTTAGCCCAGACCTCAGTATCTGTACGGCTTACCTTAGCATATTCCCTTCAGAAAAAGGTGAGGAACTGCTAAAGAATATCAACGCAAACGAAAAGACAATACGTTATGAACTGGGACAACGCATACGTAATCAAGTACGTATCATCCCAGAACTGCGCTTCTTCATTGACGACTCACTCGACTATTTAGAGCATATTGATGAACTTCTGAAGAAGTAATAACTCTCTTATCATCGTATAACCAGCTGAAATGAACTTCCCCTTTTTCATTGCCCGACGCTATCTCTTCTCAAAGAAGAGTACACATGCCATTAATGTTATTAGTCTGATCTCTGTCCTCGGAGTGGCTGTAGCGACAATGGCATTAGTCGTTGTATTGAGTGGATTCAATGGGTTCTCTGATCTTGTTGCATCCTTCTTCACTAACTTCGACCCACAACTGAAGATTGAAGCAGCAAAAGGGAAAGCTATGAAGGCTAACGATCCTTTATTAATTAAGGTGAAACATCTGCCGGAAATAGAAGTAGCTACAGAGTGTATAGAGGACCAAGCACTTGCGGTTTATCACGATAAACAAGCTATGGTAACCGTAAAAGGTGTACAAGAGAACTTCGATTCACTGACACATATCAGTAATATCCTTTATGGAGATGGGGATTTCACACTACAAGTAGCCAATCTACAGTATGGCATTCTGGGTATCCGACTGGCACAAGACCTTGGAACTGGAGTGACCTGGCCTGATTATTTACAGATATATGCACCACAAAGAGAGGGGCAATATGACGCTTCAGATCCAACAAATGCTTTCGTAAAAGACTCATTAGTGTCGCCGGGGGCATTATTCCAAGTAAAGCAAATGAAGTATGATAAAGGCTATATCATAACGTCATTAGCTTTCGCTCGCCATATATTCAACCGACAGGGGGAGATTACTTCGCTTGAGTTACGTATGAAACCTGGCGTGGATATCGACAATACAAAGAAGGAAATACAAAACCTATTGGGTGATAAATATAAGGTGTTAGACCGATACGAACAACAAGCTGACACGTTTAATATCATGCGCATTGAGAAGCTTTTTGCTTATATCTTCTTGACGTTTATTCTCATGGTTGCCTGCTTCAACATCATAGGATCACTCTCTATGCTCATCATCGATAAGAAGAATGACGTTATAACTCTGCGCAATCTCGGTGCTACCGATGGACAAATACGTCGTATCTTCCTATTTGAAGGTAGAATGATATCAGTTGCCGGAGCTATAATAGGTATTGCTCT
>ERZ772974.906-NODE-906-length-20349-cov-20.728738_pt1 | contig 20349 bp, 20 predicted proteins | sample MGYA00580671_ERZ772974 | MGnify/ENA primary metagenome ERZ772974 (study PRJEB29015, sample SAMEA2738065) | human oral metagenome | biome: human oral; feature: human-associated habitat; material: saliva | place: China | collected 2218 ... | reverse complement strand
AAGAATTCCAAGCTTTAGCTTCAAAACTTGATGTCTACTCAAATCAAATGAAATAGTGTTAAAAAGACTTTTCTAAACTAGCAAAGCCTCAGCATAGGATTCAGCTACGAAGGAAAGTCTTTTTGTGCTTTTTTATTCAGAGAAAAAATATGCTATAATAACAACGATACAAAATAAAGGAGACTAACTATGATTAAATTAATTGCCATTGATATCGATGGAACTTTGATTAACTCAAAACACGAAATTACTCCTCGTGTGCATGCTGCATTAACAAAAGCAAAAGAACAAGGTGTGTATGTTGTTCTTTGTACAGGACGTCCACTTCCAGGCGTTCAAGGATATTTAAAAGAATTAAACTTAATCAATGATCGTGATTTTGTCGTTACTTATAATGGTTCACTTGTTCAAAAAACTGGAACTGGTGAAAGTTTAGTACGCTTTGGAATGACGATGGATGATTTTAAACAAATGGATGATTATCATCAAAAATACGGCGTTCACTATCACGTAATCGATGAAAAGAATATTTATGTAACAACTCCAGATATTGGAAAGTACTCTTATATGGAACGTGACCTTGTGGGTATGCCGATAGTACAACAACCACTAGACCAATTTGATCCAAACGCTACTTTTTCAAAAATGATGTTCGTAGATGAACCAGAAATTTTAGAAAATCTTATTCCAAATTTAAGTGACGAATTCAAAAAAAACCATAATATCGTTCGTAGTATGCCTGTTTACCTAGAAGTCCTACACCCTCAAGCAAGTAAAGGACACGCTGTCGCTAAACTAGCAGAATTATTAGGATTAGATGCCAGTGAAGTCATGTGTATCGGTGACCAAGAAAACGATAGAGATATGATTGCATATGCAGGAATGGGCGTTGCAATGGGAAATGCAATTGACGAGATTAAAAAACTCGCAAACTTCATTACAACAACCTGTGATGAAGATGGCGTTGCAGTAGCTGTTGAAACTCACGTTTTAAATACGGAGAACTAATTCAAAGAAGAAGAACAATAAAACGAAAACCAAAAGGAGATTTTACATTCTCCTTTTGGTTTTTATTTACACAGTAATATAAAGAAACTCTTCACAAAACACGATTATTAAAGATTAAATTTGAAAGAGAAATTGATTTTTAACGAATGTTCGCCTTATTTTTTGTTGTAATTTTCGTAAATTTCTGTATAATAGTTTTACTGGAGCAATTTTCAGCCAGAGCTGTCTTATAAGCTTTGATTCAAATTAAAGGAGGCTAACCGATGAAATTAAAGAGAAGCGAACGTTTAATCGATATGACACAACGATTACTCGATAATCCTCACACATTGATTTCATTAACAACTTTTACAGATTTATACCAATCTGCAAAGTCTTCCATCAGTGAAGATATTGCCATTATTAAACGCACCTTTGAAATCCAAGGAATTGGTATTGTTAATACACTGCCTGGAGCTGCGGGAGGCGTGATTTTTACTCCAAAAATTAAAAAAGAACAAGCATTAGAAGCAGCACAAAAAATTTGTGACCAGATGAATGACTCAACTCGTCTACTTCCTGGTGGATATATTTACTTATCTGATTTACTAGGAAAACCAGACGTTCTTCATCACTTAGGAAAAATGATTGCTTCTGCCTATGAAGATAAAAAAGTTGATGTCATTATGACTGTAGCAACTAAGGGAGTACCGATTGCTCAAACAGTTGCCAATTATTTAAATGTTCCATTTGTTATCGTTCGTCGTGATTCCAAAATTACAGAAGGAGCCACTGTAAGTATTAATTACGTTTCTGGTTCTTCTTCTCGTGTTGAAAAAATGGAATTATCTAAACGTACACTTCCAAGTGGATCGAATGTACTCATTGTCGATGACTTCCTAAAAGCCGGTGGTACTATTAATGGGATGAGAAGTCTTATCCAAGAATTTGATTCTCATGCAGTGGGTGCAGTAGTCTTCTGTGAATCAGGAGTTTCAGGACATCAATTACAAGATTATTCTTCGATTATTCGTATCACAGAAATCAACACCGAAAACCAACACATCAAAGCCGAACTCGGCAACTTCTTCGAAACACATACATTTTTAGAAGAAACACATTAATGAATAATTAACCATTAACAGAAAATAACAGAAAAAAACTTTCCTTGAATAGCAAGGTGCCAGCAGCCTCGCTTTGCGAGTCTCATGGCTAAAATTCGAGCCTCGGTCTCGAATTCTCCCTGTAAAATAAGCCACCGAAGTGGCTCATTTTACTTTTGCTATTAAGGAAAGTTTTTCTGTTGTTTTTTCTTTACGTAGATAAATGGACTAAATCCATTCACCATTCTCATTCAATTGATATCCATCAATGACGGTATTTATTGCCATCTTACCATTTGATAGAACATAATACCATTTACCATTTGATTGAATCCATTGATTTCTAGCATAAGATTCTTCTCCATTTTCTTTAACCTCTTCTACTTTATGTGTTATCACAAAAGTTAAAATATCGTTTTATACATAGCAAAAATAAAAAGAAAAACTCCCTTTGAATAGCAGCAGTAAAATAAGCCACGGAAGTGTCTTATTTTACAAGGGAAGTTTTTCTGTTATTTTTGCTTACGTTATTACATTATTAGATTTTAAGACTGGAACGCAATGGAAAATAGCATCATCCATACGGGTAAAATCACGATATAGAATAAAGTTGTAATCGTAACAGCGGATGTCGCAAAATCAATATCAGCATTTTCCTCCGTTGCCAATAATGGCATAATCACCAATGTAGGAATTGTTGATTGAAGGAAAAACGTTTCTTGTAATTTCATTGGCAATTCAATTGAAAACAGCTGCATCGCTCCTACTTGAATGATTAATAGAATTGCCGGAAACAATAAAAAACGCCCAAAAATCGATAAACGCATATCTCCATCGAATGTCAACGAACGAAGCCCCACTTGTGCTAAATGGATTCCAATATACATTAACGATAACGGAGTTACCAAACTACCAATATAGATTAGAGAATCATTCAAAAATTCAGGAAGTGTTCCTCCAAACCATACCAAAATCATACTACCTAAAAAGGCAATTAATGGTGGTGAGAAAATCCGACTCCATTGAATTCCTTTTCCAACATGTTGCTGATTATAATAAGCAAATAAATAAGTTCCTAATGTAAAAGTCGATAAAGTATTCACTACATAATATACTAAAAAATATGGCATTGCCTCTTCACCAAATAAAGATAAATTCAACGGTAGTCCCATAAAAATCGTATTCGCATTGACAATCGTATTCATCACTGTCGCCTTACGCTCATTAGGAATACGGAATACTTGAACAATTATCCAAGCAACGAAATATCCAAGCATAACACTCAAAAGAGGAATTCCTAAACTTCCAACAAATTCAATCATTTTTTCTCTTGAAATAAATCTTAAAACAGAAATCATAATTGAAGCTGGTAAAGCAATTTTAATAATAAGAGAAGCAATACTTGTTGAAAAATTTTTATCAAACCATCCCTTTATTTGTAATACATATCCTAAACTAATCATGATGACAATCGTTGCCATACTTGAAAAGATTTCACCTAACATTTTAATCCTCCAATTTCTTAGTACAGTCACTATACTCTGCTTTTCCTCTACCTGTCAATATTCTATAAAATATTAAAAATCTCGAAAAATCTGTTAGACAAACTTTCCGAGACTTCACCTTTATTTCTTCAATTGATTTTTAATCATTGTTCCAAATAAACTAATCACTAAAATTATTAAAAACACACAGGTAATGGTGGCACCTGGTGGTGTATCAAATTCATAAGACATACTTAAACCACTAAAAATACCAAAAATACTAATTAAAATACCCGACACAATAACGCCTGTAAAACTTCTTGTTAAACGAATCGCGATAGAGGCTGGTAGCACAATAACCGCTGAAACTAATAAAGCTCCAGCAATTGGCATCATCACTGAAATCACTACACCCGTAATAATCGTGAAAACTTGTGTCATCAAACGAACAGGTAATCCTGCCGTATAAGCAGTATCTTCATCAAATGATAAAACATATAATGGTCGTCTAAAAATCAAATATAACACGACTACAATAACTGCTAAAGCAATCATCAATCCCATTTGTTGTTGTGTAATCGTCACGATAGAACCAAATAAAAATTGATCCACACTAATGGTTGAGCGACCTTTTTGGAAATTCATTAAAATTAAGGCAATCGCCATCCCACCGGACATTAATATCGCAACGGTCACTTCTGAATAACCTTTAAAGTATTTCCCAATTACTTCTAATACAATGGCTGCTAAAACTACCACTACTAATGTCATAAAGGTAGGATTGTAGCCTAATAATAAGCCTAGAGAAACTCCCACTAAGGAAACATGTGATAATGTATCTGCCAATAATGACTGTCTTCTTAAAATTAAAAACAATCCCAAAATCGGCGTAATCATCGCCATTGCTAGTCCTGTGATGAATGCTCTTTGCATGAAACCATAGAAAAACATCTCCATGGAGAATCCTCCTTTCTCATCAAATGAATATGTTTATCCACATAATGTTTCAAATCTTCTTCCTCATGTGTCACCATTAAAATCGCTTTTCCATGATGCGCACAACTATGATGTAAGAGATGGTAGAAACGCTCTCTACTTACTTTATCCATTCCTGCTGTTGGTTCATCTAATACAAATAAGTCTGGATCTGTCGCAAAAATACGCGCCAAACAAATTCTTTGCTTTTGACCACCCGATAATTCCCCAATTCGTTTATGGCGTTCATCCCACATGCCAACAGATTTTAAGGCTCTTTCAATATGTTCATGATCTTCTTTATCTAATCGTTGAAACCAACGACCTTGTTGGTAACGACCTGAAGCAACTAATTCATAAACAGTTGAAGGAAATCCCACATTAAAAGAAGAAATTTGTTGTGGGGCATATCCGATGGATAATGTTTCTCCTTGTGTATTAACAGTTGCAATTGTTGCTTTTCCTTGTTTTGGAGTTAATAATCCTAAAATATTTTTTAATAAAGTGGATTTTGCTGCACCATTTTCGCCTGTTAATATAACAAACTCTCCCGGTTCAACGGTAAAACTAATGTTTTCTAAAACGGGTTCATTATCATACGAAAATGATAAATTCTCAACTGAAATGTAACTCATACTAACTCCTTTCTTTTCTAAATCGTAGTAATTCTTTTTTATGTACGTTTGTTAGGATAGCATATTTTAGTACGAATAATCAAGAATTTACGATAGATAGAATTCTATTAATATCTAAAAGATTTACTCCACAACTAAAATAGGAATCAAGCAACCTAACATTGCTTAATTCCTTCAATAAAGTTAATTCAAAAATCCTATTTTATTCAGTAATTAGATCCATTCACCATTATCATTAACATAGTAACCATCTGGAGTAATTGTATTTATTATTAATTCTCCTAATGAATTTAAGTAGTACCATTTCCCTTCAAGTTGTTTCCATCCTACTTGTACGTTATCTAATACTACATTTGAATTTGTACTGTATTTTTAATTGATTTAGATTCATATGTGTTTATTTCTTTATTTTTCTAAACCGTCTAAAATTTAATTGCCTAATTTTTCATTACTAATCCTTAATGTATTTTTTAAACCATTAAAAATTTTTCTAATATCAATAACATTACATAATTCTTTAATTTTTTATAATAGGTTAAAATTTACATTTTCAAATTTCAAATATGCTTAAAAAGTTTGCCGTCTTATTAAACTTGCGGAAACTTCAACTGACTCTCTTTGTTCACCGTTTATAATTGCTAAAACACCTTCAATCATTTCTTTAGCTAATTCTGTATAATTTGGAGCGATGGTTGATAATGCGGGAGTATAATATTTAGCTATTGGTATATTATCAAAACCAACTATTGTCAATTGATCAGGAATCAATATTCCTTTTTCATAACATCCTCTAATAACACCTTGAACTTTTTCATCTCCCGAAACAAAAATAATATCCGGAATATTAGAAGTTGATAAATGCTCTTTTACATAATCATATACAGATTCAATTGTACATAAGCCATATATAACTTCTAAATCAATATCATATCTCTTTTCCTTTACAAACTCTCTAACACCATTTTCACGATTTTTATTAACAAGAGATGGACCACCCATTAATAACCACATCTTTTTAAAGCCTTTTTCTTCAACAGCTTCCATTAAATCATATCCTGCTTTAAAATCGTTATTTGAAACATAAATAACACCATCTGTATGGGACTCCCCAAATACAATAAAAGGTCTATTATTTTTTTTCAAATATTGAATTCGACTATCATCTTTTCCTTCATAAAATACAATTACACCATCAACTAAACTACCTGTACTGGAAATAATAGAATCTTTAATAGAGTCCCCCTCTCCAAAATACTCAACAATTGCATTAACTCCTACTTCCTTACATGTCTGTAACACTTTATCTAATAATGTTTGAAACCAAATTAAAGGGAAAGATTCCATTTTTTTCACAGATATTAAAATATTGATGGTTTCTTTTTTCGTTAAATTTTGAGCATAAGCATTTGGAACATATGATAATTCATCTATTACTTTCATTACAGCTTGATAGGTTTCAGGTTTAACTCTTTCTCCCCCATTAATAACTCTTGAAACAGTCTTTGGAGATACCCCTGATATTCGTGCAATATCATAAATAGTAATCTTCTTATTATTTTTCATTTTTACTCCTCAAAATAATCTAAATTTTCAAAGTAATTTGCCCTATCATTCTATCAAATATAATCCTAACATACAATTTATATTTTCATATTTTACTAACTAGATTTTTACTTCGAACAATTCATTTTATGATAAAAAGGCAAGGTTACCCTCGCCTTCTTATCTTGCGTTAACTAATTTCTTCTATATAAATAACTCCAACAATATCTGACAATTCTTCCATTAAACGAAGATGTTCAAATTTCCCAGGAAGTTCTAAAGTAATAAAGGACGCTATTTTCTTTTCTGGTACATCAAAATATTGAATTCGACTTTGATTCACTTCGCCAAAAGCTGTTCTTGAATCTGTAACACGAATATGTTTTTCAGCACAATATACTAATACACGATTATAGGCTTCTGTTGAATTTACCACTATATACAATTCAATAATTTTTGAACGTTTTTGTAAATATATTTTCAATGGTTGAAACATTGAAATAATACCCCAAATTGAAATAGCCGTTAATATAGCTCCTTGATAGAACCCAACGCCTATCGCCAAACCAATACCTGCAGCTCCCCAAATTCCTGCAGCCGTTGTTAATCCTGTAATCTTTTTATTTTCTTTTATAAGAATTGTTCCTGCCCCTAAAAAACCTACCCCTGATACTACTTGAGCGCCTAATCGTGTAGGGTCTCCCGTTCCAAACTTATATGAAACAAACTCATTCGTCATCATTATTAGACAAGCTGCAACACAAACAACGCTGTGTGTGCGTATCCCTGCTGGCTGAGATTTTCCTCCTCTTTCCATACCAATTAGACTTCCTGCTACTAGTGACAAAACTATTCGTATTACTATTTCAATATTTGTTAAGGCTGTCATAATTACTTCCTAGTTGTTTTACTTTGTCTTTGTGTAAAGTATAGTACTGTTGAAGAAATAATCATTAATACAATAGTATATACAAAGACAAGAGCTTGTGCATTTGAAGTTGCTGTTTCGTCCCCTGCTGAACGAATAGTAATTCCTAGCGGCTGAGCCAATGGATGATACAAGAATACAGATAAATCGAAGTCTGTTAATAACGAATTAAAGTTAAGGGCAATGATTGAAAGAACTACTGGTAAAATAAATGGAATAATAACTTTCATCATTGTATAAAATGGTGATGCTCCCATACTACGAGCTGCATCTTCCATTTCATCATCAACACTAAATAAAATAGCTCGAACCATACGATATGAGAATGGAATTTTTACAATAATATATGCAATCAATAACATTACAAATGTTCCAACTAAAATTTTATTTAATACAAGTGGTTGCGGTTGGTTAAATGTAAACAGTAAACTAATTGCTAATAATGTACTTGGTAATAACCAAGGAAGTAAAGCTCCATATTCAAACAAGAAGTCAAATTTAGATTTATGTTTTCTAACCACTCTCGCAAAGACAACAGCAAGGACTGTTGCTGTAATGGCAGCAAGAATTGCATAAATAAAGCTGACTAAGAATGGTGAGAAAGCAACACTATTACTAAAGAATTGATAATAGTTTTCTAATGTAAAGTTAGACAATGATAAATGTCCTGTTTGAATCGCTACTGGATCTGTAAATGAATATAAAATAATAAAAACTAAAGGTAATAAGAAAACTGTAAATAATGCATATGCAACAATATGTGCGATGATATTCCATGGTTTTGAAGTTATCTTTTGTTTTTTCAAAGGTGCTTTTGTTTTAGAAATTGAAATATAATTACCACCTTTTTCAATTTTATTCATAATAGTTAATAAAATTGTTGTAGCAATCCCTAAAACAATCGCAAGTAAAGCAGCTAAATCACGAGAATTTCCCATACCTGCAAATGTAATAATCATTGGGTTAATGGTTTGGAATTGTTTTCCTCCAACAATCATTGGTGCTGCAACTGCAGATAATCCACTAAGGAAAATCATAATAGTTAATGCGAATAAGGTAGGTGTTAAAGTAGGTAAAACTACTTTTCTAAACACTGTAAAAGGTTTCGCTCCCATATTTCGCGCAGCTTCAATTGTATGATAATCTACACTTCTAATCGTATTCGTTAAAAACAATGTATGATTTGCAGTTCCTGAGAAAGTCATAATAAACAATACTGCTCCATATCCAATAAACCAGTTAGGATCAAGTGAAGGAATAATGTTTTGTAAAACTCTTGTAATCATTCCATAAGGTCCATATACAAATTTATAACCTGTCGCAAGAACAACCCCACCATAAATCAATGAAGTCATATATCCTAATTTTAGAATTTTGGCACCTTTTATATCAAAGTATTCAGTAAATAATACACAAAGTACTCCTACAACATTTACTGTAATAATCAATGAAAAAGCTAATTTAAAACTGTTCATTATACTTTGTAGAGCTCTTTGAGATTTTAAAACACGTTCAATTGCATTTATAGAAAAATGCCCGTCTTTAACAAATACATTCACTACTAAATCAAAGTTTGGATAAATAATAAACGTTACTAGGAACCAGACTAACCCTAAACGAATAAGCCAATCTTTCCAATTTAACTTTTTACGCATACTATTCCCTCCCTAATATTGAACAATATCTGAAGGTGTAATATATAATTCTACATTTTCCCCCACAGATTTAATTGCAAATTGACTATCAATACGAGTCACATTGACAATTTGATTTTCAGATACTTGTATCGTATATCGAACGTTTACACCAGAAAATTCTGTATCGATAATTGTACCATTTAATAAGATGTCTTCTTCTGTTTCACGTTTAAAGCGAATTTTCTCTAGACGAATATATCCTTTCTTATCTTCTAAGTTTACTGATGGATTTTTAGATAGAATATCATGTACTGTTTCTTTAGTTAGAACATTAATATCTCCAATAAAATCACATACAAATTCTGTTTTTGATTGATGGTAAATTTCAGGCGGAGTTCCCACTTGTTCAATAAAACCATTATTAAATACAGCAATTCTGTCTGATAATGTTAAAGCTTCCTCTTGGTCGTGTGTAACATATAATGTTGTAATTCCTAAATCTTTTTGCAGACGTTTTAATTCTTTTCTTAAATCGACACGTAATTTTGCATCTAGATTAGAAAGAGGTTCATCTAAACATAGAATTTTAGGTTCTAACACTAATGCACGAGCTAACGCTACACGCTGTTGTTGACCACCAGATAATTCTGACACATTACGTTGTAATTGTTTATCAGAAATTTTAATTTTTGCAGCTACTGCTGCAACTTTTGCTTTAATAACATCTGGAGCAACTTTTTTTACTTTCAATCCAAAAGCAATATTATCAAATACTGTCATTGTTGGGAATAAAGCATAAGATTGAAACACGATTCCAATTCCACGTTTTTCAGGTTCTAATTTAGTAACGTCTTTCCCATTAACTTCGATTCGTCCTTGAGAAGGATCAAGAAATCCTACTAGAGCTCTTAAAGTTGTTGATTTTCCACAACCTGACGGTCCTAAAAAAGTAAAAAATTCACCTTCATTAATTTCAAGATTAAGATTATCGATTGCAATAAAATCTCCATACTTAATTTGAATATTTTCAAATTTAATCATAATGTTTTCTCCTTCATCTATTTGAAAAAGTCTCGCAAAGGTTCTTTCTATCTAATAGAGTTTAGACCCTGCGAGACTCTTGATACCATTTATAAAATTATTTAACGTATTCTAATTCTGCTTTTTCAACCCATTGATCTAAGTATTTTCCAACAACTTCCCAATCAATAGCTTGTGGTTTAAGTTGTCCAACAAATTTCTTAGTATCTTCTGGTAATTCAGCTACTGCATCTTTATTTGCAGGAATAGATCCAAAGTTTTTACTATATTCAGCTTGAATTTTAGCTTGACCAAACCAGTTAATAAATTCTTTAGCAAGTGCTTTTTTCTTGCTAGTATTTAATACCATTGTTTGTTCTGTTACAAATGGAACACCTACATCTGGTGTCATTACTTTAAATTCAACATTTTGTTCTTTTTGTCCTACTAATGCTCCTGAGCCCCAAATCATACCATATTGAACAGGACTTTCTTTATCTAAAACTTTAACGACTGTACTTTCACCTTTTTGAAGTGTATATGCATTTGCAAAATAATCTTTTGCAACATTCCAACCTTTTTCAGATACACCTAAATCTCCTTTTTCATCAAGATAACGAACTAAAATACTTGCATAAATCGCACGTCCAGTACCACCTGTTAATCCATAAATTGAATATTGACCTTTATATTTACTTGCTAACTCTGTCCAATCTTTTGGCATTTCTTTCGCTTCAGGATTTCCAATTAATACTAACGGTTGAACAATCACTGGATTATAAAAACCATCTTTATCTGCTAATGATGAATCAATTTTATCAAACCATTCTGGTTTAAATGGATCTAATAATTTTGCATCTCTTAATTTATTTGAATCTACTGCCCCAATCCCGAACACCATATCTGCAACTGAGTTATTTTTTTCTGCAATAACACGATCTGCAAGTTGTGCTCCTGCAATATCAACCATACGGATATTAAATCCTGCTTCCTTAGCTTGAGCTGTTAACCAATCACCACGTCCATTTGACACTGAATTAGAATAAATAACTAATTCTTGACTTTTATCTGCTTTTTCATCAGCTCCTGAATTAGAATTAGATGAAGAATTTGTACCACTTGAACAAGCTGCTAAAGCTGTTGCTGTAAATACTGTTGTTAATAATTTTGATAAAAATTTCTTAGTTTTCATGATAAATCCCCTTTTTAAAATTTATTTTTCAAATTTTTCATGATATGGGACAAATTGTCTCATATCTTCAAACACTGTATAATCAATACGATTTACAGTAATTACAGGTACTTTCTCTAGTAATACTTTTGTTAATTCCTCTTTTACTTTTTTAAATTCCTTATCTTCTTCTTCGGTTAACGGAACTCGTAAATATCCAATTGAGATATGAAATTGATATCGATCATGATTAGGGAAACGTACTCCTGCTTTTTCTGAAACATATGTACGTATTTCTTCTAATCTTTTAGCAGATTCTTCATCAGCAGGTTCCACTAAAATATTTTGATTTCCCATTTCAGTTACTCTCATACGAATATTTTCATTCAATAATGGAAATATTTCTAATTGTTTTGCAAAATAATCATGAATTTCCTGTAATGGAGTATCTAATGATAAGTGGCTACTCCAAAACTCTGGTTCACGATTCTCATGACAAAGTAACTCAATTACTGTCATGTGAATCGACCCTCTAGGTGTTAGAGTAAATTTATCGATAAATGGTAACTCTCTATAACGTGATTGAATAATATCAACTACTTCCATCAGGTCTGGTTTGCTATATAAATTTGCAACTACAGTATTTCCTGGGAAATGATTAAATTCACCATTTTCTTTAAATTTAATTTTAGTAAGATTCTTCATAAACTTCTTCCTTTGTTATCTTGTTTTTTGACACCGGTGTCAACTTGATGAGTTCATTATACTTTGCAAACGTTTCCTTGTCAACCGCTTTCATTTTATTTTTTTAAATTTTTTTACAAAAAAATTACGCCAAATTTTGACGTAATTCTTTTAAACTATTCTAATTGATTCCAACTGTTTCAATAAATCTCTTAAATCCTTCTCGACCAGATTGGTTATTTTTATACACACCAGCATCTTCCAATACTCTAGCAAAAACTTGCCCTACTTCATATTGAATAATCGTAGTAACTTTATTTTCTTCTATATTTAAATATTTCTCTTTTAATTGTCTAGCCCAATCTAAATGATACTTTGCTATCTCATTTGGTTTATTTAATAAAAATTTCTCTACTTCTTCTAATTCAGTTTTTAAGCGAGGTGGTAGAATTGCAAGCCCCATAACTTCTATTAATCCAATATTTTCTTTTTTTATATGATGAACATCTTTATGAGGATGATAAACACCGTCTGGATGTAATTCAGACGTATGATTATCTCTTAAAACTATATCCATTTCATACTTTCCATCAACTTTTCTTGCAATAGGCGTAACAGTATGATGTGGAGTATCATCGGTTTTTGCAATAATATCTAGTCCAAAATCTGAATGAGTTTTCCATGTTTTCAATATTTTTGACGACAATTCTATAATTCTCTTTTTATCTTTTCCACGCAATCTAATAACCGACATTGGCCAATTAACTATTCCAGCTTCTATATCTTCAAATCCTGTAAATTCAAAAGTTATATCGCAATCCGCTTTTTCCATTGGGAATACATATTTTCCACCTTGATAATGATTATGACTTAGTATAGAACCTCCAGAGATAGGAAGATCAGAATTTGATCCTACAAAATATCCTGGAATAATATCAATAATATCTAATAATTGTTCAAATGTCTTAGGAGTAATTGCCATCGGAACATGTTCTGAATTAAAAAAGATAGCATGTTCATTAAAATATGAATACGGAGAATATTGAAATCCCCACAGTTCTTCTCCAAGATTTATTCTTATAATTCTATGATTTGCTCTTGCTGGATAATTCACTCGTCCTTGATAACCTTCATTTTCCATGCATAAAAGACATTTTGGATAATTTGATGGTTTGAGCAATTTTTCAGCTGCGATTGTTTTAGGATCTTTTTCAGGTTTAGATAAATTAATTGTAATTTCAAGATTCCCGTACTTTGTTTCCGCTTGGAACGCAATATTTTTTGAAATAGCGGATAACTTAATATAATCATTATCCTTACTTATTTGATAAAAATTTTCAATTGCCTTTTGAGGAGATACCTTGTATGAATTCCAAAAAATTTCATTCATAAGACTTGGTATTGGAGTAATAAAATTCATTAACTCTGCACCTAAACAGTCTTTTTCTTCAACTGTCGTATTAACTTTTCCATTTTTTTCTGCTATTTCCACTAAACTATCTTTTAGACTTTTTATATCTTCTTCCTTTGTAAGAGTGTCAATTCCTTCCTCTCCTACTAAAGCTAGTACCCTATTTTTAACATAGGAATAATCCATTGAACTATATACTCCGTAGTTGATAACTTTCTCTACAAATTTGTCAATTAATGATTGCATTATTTTCTCCTTTAACTTTATATATTAAAATTTCCTTTGTAATATCGTCTTACAATTCAACAACTAATATACTTGCATCATCTTTTTTTCCATAAATAGGATCAAGTTCAGTCGATTGTTTTCTCATTACGATTAATTCCTCAAAACTTTTAGTAGTATTTTGAGAATAATAATCATAAAATCCATCACTCATCAAAACTATTTTATCTCCAGTAACTTCAAGATTTCCATATAGCGCATGTTCAATACTTGAATCATCTAAAGAACCAATCCAATAACCTTTCTCTGTATTAGCAAGTCCTCTAATTTTTTGTAAAATTTCTTTTTTATTTAATACATTTAATTCTTTTTTTGAATTCTCTATTTCATTTTTTCCTAAATCAAATAATCGATCTACTCTATGATCCGTTAATTGTTCATCATTTACTAACATGACACAATCACCAAGGATTAAATATTCAAGTTTTCTTTGTGATAATCTAGCAATAATAAAGGCAAATGTTGGTAATTTATAGTATTCTTCATGATTAGAATCATTTAAACCTATAATATTTCTAACTTCCTTTATAGCATTTTGAAAAATCGTCTTTAAAGATTCTTTTTCATTGCAATATACTTTTAGTTTTTCAGATAATAGATGAGTTATCTCAGAAACAGAATATCCAATAGACTTTTTTGAATCATATAAATCTGTAGCTCCATCAATAATCCAAAAATAATTTTCAATATTTCCTAGAGCATCCTCATTTTCCATTGCTGTTCCTTGTATAGAACAAATATTTCTTATTTTCATACTTTCTACCCCCAATTCCAATAAGATAAGTTAATTCTATTGTTAAAAAATTCCAACTAACACAAATTTAGTTAGTAAAATCTTTAGAAATATTAATAAAGCAATTATGACACCGATGTCATTTCTTTCATCATATACCTTCAAAGTATAATTGTCTAGAAAAATATAATAGAATGTATCAAAAATGTAAACGCATCATTCATGCTAAGTTTATCGACAAAAAAAGCAGGCAATGACGATTGCCCACTTTTAATCGATTATTTTAAAGTTGCTAAATGTTCTTTCAAACGTTGAATCACTTTTTGTTCATAATCTGTACGAACTTTTTGAGAAATTTCTGCTTTTGAAAATGGTAAAGTACCTTCTTTTTCTAAATAAGAATCTTCTATTTGAATAAAGTGACCTGATGCTCCTAAACCTACCCCAAAGTATGCATCTTTATACTCTTTTCCGAAATTCACACCCGCAACACTTTGTGCATGGTCATATTCGCTTCCATTGAATAAGAATAATAAGATAGCTTCTCTTAATTCAGCACGAATAGTAAAGTAATCTTGATTTTGGAAATCTGTACTAATCGCATTTTCATAATATTGCTTACCATTTGATTTTGAATCATCTGTAGAAGTTAGTATTCCATATTGTTCTACTACTTTATTAATGGCATGTGCATCATGACCTCTTCCATCTGCAATAAATCTTCCATCATTAATATATTCTTTAGCAATTTGCTCTGCAATCGTAACCATTGTTTCTGTTACTTTTACTGAAGATTGATTCATTTGTTTTCTAACTGAATTGATTAACGAAGCAGCGTATAAGTTTAGTGATTGCTTCATATCTTCTGGCATTGTACGAAGATTATATTTTGCTAATAATGTATTAGAAATAGCTCCGATTTCTTTTCTATTTTCTTTTAACAATGATTTACTAATAGTATTTAGAGCTGATACATTTTCTTGGTTTTTCCCTTGATCAGTTGAACCATATTGATTTAAACGTTTCGCATATTCTTCATTAATTGAAATTGAATCTTCTGATTCTAACCATTGAATTGCTTTTTCTAATGCTTTCTTCTCTTCTTGTTGGCGTTGAGATTGTACAGCGCCATCTAATTCTCTTCTTAACTGATCCACCTTAGATTCACGCATTCTACCATCTGATTCTAAATAGTATCCATCTACTTCTTGGTCATAAGCATAAGTTCCATCTGATTTTAGATAATACCATGCTTCATAAGACTTATCATAAATCCATTCTAATGCAGCCATTTTCCCATTTGTTTTTAAATAGTAGGAACCTACCCACTCATCATGAGCATAAGAACCATCGCCTTTTAAATAGTACCAAGCATTTTCAAGAGAATTTTGTATCCATTCTGAAACAGCCATTTTTCCATCAGCTTTTAAGTAATAGTCTTTTTGCCATTCAGAACGAGCATAAGCACCATTCCCTTTTAAATAGTACCAAGCTTTGTAATTTTTATCATAAACCCATTCTGCAATAGCCATTTTTCCATTTGGGTTTAAATAATAATCTCCTTGCCATGTAGAATAAGCGTAAGATCCATCACTTTGTAAATAATACCAACCTTGATAATCAGCATCATAAATCCATTCTTTTTCAGCCATTTTTCCATCAGCTTTTAAATAATAATCCCCTTGCCATTGTTTAGTCACTGGTTTTTGATTTTGATAAAAATACCATGAACCATTTTCTTTAACCCAACCTTGTTTTGAAGTTTCTTCTGCGTGAACTGCAGCCAGACTTGTTAAAGTAACGGTTGCTAGTAGTGAAATTATTTTTTTATTCATAAAGTGCCTCCTTTATTCTTTACTGTTATTGTACCGAATCTTGCATAAAAATCAACTAATAGCCTATAAAGAGAAACTCCACTATCAGGCACAACTCTGATAGTGGAGAAAAAGGGAAAACACACCAAAATGATGGCAACAAATGGGTGTTTTTCTTCAATTCGAAAGCATATGTTTCCTGTTAACAGAAACAATCCGTTTAAACTATATAAAAAGCCCCTTTCGTTATTACAAACAAAAGGGGAATCATTGCATCACCATAGATTGGAATAAAATACTCGTTTAAAAACTGTAAGTCATTCTTCTTCTAAACTTGATCGTCATTTTCCTTCGCTGGCATTATCCAGAACAGGTTCAATGGGTATGATCTCAGCCTTTCGGCACCCCAAATGCTTCTCTATTGAATTGAGTTCAGTATAACATGTTTCCAATGAGAATAAAAGTTATCCAAACTACTTTTTATTATCGAATATGATGGTCATAGGCAAAAATTACTAATTGCGTACGATCTCTCAAAGCTAATTTCGATAAAATTGTACTAATATTATTTTTCACGGTTCCTTCAGATAAAAACAAAGCTTCTGAAATTTCTTTATTATTTAATCCTTGAGATACAAGTCGAATCAATTCAATTTCTCTTTCAGTTAAACCTAATGAAGAAATATCCGTTTTTTCTATAGTAGTTGGTGCTTTTGGTTGCATAACTAATTTTTCAGAAACTGTTGCGTCCATTACTACCTTTCCAGATAAAGCAACTTTAATCCCATCATAAATCGCTTCATAACTACTATCTTTTAATAAATAACCTGAAGCTCCATATTGCATCGCTTCGACAATGTATTCTGTATCTTGAAAGGTTGTTACCATTACAATCTTCACTTCTGGATAAGCTTCTTTGATGAGTTTAGTTCCTTCAATTCCTGTACTTACTGGCATACGAATATCCATTAATACAACATCTGGAACTTCGATTTGACAACATTCATACGCTTCTCGTCCATTTCCAGCTTGATGAATTACTTCAATATCTGGATAAGTTTCTAGCATTATTTTTAAACCGGAACGAATTAATTGTTCATCATCCACTAACATCACTTTAATTTTTTCAGACATTGGTTTCTCCCTTCAATTTCATTTGTACTGTAAACCCTTGTTCAGTATTTTTGATTTCTAATTGCGCTTGTTGTTCATGCAGTCGCTCTTCTAATGCTTTTAATCCACCTTCTAGTGAAATAGCTGAAGATCCCACTCCATTATCCATAATCGTGACAATGAGTTCATTTGCAGAATACATCATTAATAGCGTAATTTTAGTTGCTTTTCCATGACGAATCGCATTTGTCGTTGCTTCCTGTACTCCTCTAAAAATTGTTAATTCTTGCTCTTTAGAAAGTTGAATCGTTGGTTTATTTTGTCGAAATACAAATTCCACTCCACTATGTTGTTTTGTTTCGTAAATAAATTCTTCTAAAGCTACATTTAGTTGTTGTTTCGTTAGTTGTTCTGGTTTTAAATCATGAACTACAGTACGTACTTCTTGTAATCCTTTAACTGCAAATTCTCTTAATTGTGCGCTCATTTGAGAAACTTGAGGACTATTTTCTTCACTTAATTTACTAATCGCTCCTAGTTGAATAATAATTGTTGAAAGACTATGTCCAACTGAATCATGAATTTCTCTTGAGATACGATTTCTCTCTTGTAAAGTATATAATTCCTTCATCGTTCCCATTGTATATTGCGCTTGTTGTAATTCCTTTTTCTGCTCAAACAATTGATTTTCTTGCTCTTTTAATAAATTTTCTTGATTGTTTAATTTTAAAACAAGCTGTGCACCATAATAAAATAATACATTTCCAAAAATCATTACTGGAATTGACCACCATTGTTGTTGTTTTATCCCTAATACAATAACTACTAAAGTAATCATCCCTTGAAGAATCATGGCATGCATTGATGAAAATCGAAAACTAATCTCGAAACATAATAAAAGCATTAAGGTAATATAAATATTTCCTGTAAAATAACAAAATGTTAAAACAGCCATACCTTGAGCTAAAATAGCCCAGGGATATTGAATCGAATAGTAATCTAATTGAGCTACAACAACAATCACAAGAAATAGTAACAAGTGATAAGCATTCACCGGATGATATAATGCCCATTCTACAAGAGCTGTCATTAACAAGCCATAACGAATTAAAAATTTCAGTTGATTTTCTTGAATCATTTTCATGATAGGAACCCTCTAGCTACTAAAAAAATCATCGCAACACTATTACTTACAAAATGCATTAACATTGATGCCGCAACATTATCCTCATAATAACGATACATTCCGACTAAAGGAATTGTTAAAGGAATATACATCAACGCAGCACTCCAGTCAATTCCACCACTATTGGAAATTGAATGCAGTAAAACAAAGAAGAAAATTGAAATTACCGTTAAAATCCAAGAATTAATTTTATCTTTAAATGCACCTATAATTGCTTCCCTAAATACTAATTCTTCCACAATAGGTGCAACGACACAAGTTAAAATCAGCATCAATACAATAGAGGTAGAATTTAATAATGATTCAATATTAGCTTGATTATCAGTTTGTTGCAATGGAACTACAAGAGCCAAAAGCATAGTAAGTACAACTCGAACTACATAACCAATTGCAATATCGCGAACAAATCTTCGTTTCACTAAACGTTCAAATCCTCTTTGGATGACTTCTCGATAAGACCAGACTGCATACATAGCTGTTATTAATTGAACTAAAATATACACTTTTCTATCCACATGTAATGTGCCATCTTCAGCTTGTGTTAAAAAAAATCGAGGAACAATCATTAAATTAGAAAAATAGACAAACCATAATAATACTGCTTTTTTCTTCATTCTTTACCTCCATTAATGGAAATCTTTATGTTCTAAACTATAAATTTTTTGAATTTCACCATCATGCCATACAACACCATGTAAAGCTCCACCAAAAACAGCGCCACCGTCCATTCCGATTTTTCCATCATGTTGCCATAACTTCATATAATTTCCATCTTCATTTAACCCTTTTAATGGAGTATGACCAAAAATAATCGTTTTTCCTGTTGTATTTTTTCCAGTATGGAAAGGTTCACGAATCCAATAAAAGTCTTTTGGAACAGTGTCTAACCAATGATCTAGTCTTAAATCTACTCCAGCATGAACAAATAATACATCTCCTTCATCAATATATAAAGGACGTTCTCTTAAAAAAGAAATTAACTCAGGATATTGTTCTTTTACCAATTCGCAATCTTTTAAAGAATCAATTTCCGTATCGACAGGACGATTTAATAAATGATTAATGGTTGTATTCCCATTATTTCTCATATAATGATCAAAACGCTCCTCTGGATTATCGATCCACGCTAAAAACATCACCTCATGATTTCCCATCACATACCAAGCATTTTTTTCTTGAACATATTTCATAGCTGTTAAAACACTCTTTTTATTATTTGGTCCTCTATCAATTAAATCTCCAAGAAAAATCAATTGTTGTGTACTTTCATCCCAATTTTTTAACATTTCATCGAGCATTTGGTCCTCTCCATGTACATCTCCAATAATAAAATATGTTTTTTTCATAAATTTCTACAACTCCTCTTTAAACATACGATGATTATACCATACTACAAAGTTTCAAAAAAGCTTGTAGAATCATGTTAGAAGTAGCTAAATACAAAAAAAAGACTGGTTTTCACCAGTCTCGCTTAATTTTATATTTTTATGTAAGCTACTTGCCGGGATTGAACCGGCGACCTCCACCTTACCAAGGTGACGCTCTACCGACTGAGCTAAAGCAGCGTTTTTTGGGTAAAAAAAAAGAACTCCGCCAGTAGGACTCGAACCTACGACATCATGATTAACAGTCATGCGCTAC
>ERZ772974.905-NODE-905-length-20353-cov-3.733422_pt1 | contig 20353 bp, 37 predicted proteins | sample MGYA00580671_ERZ772974 | MGnify/ENA primary metagenome ERZ772974 (study PRJEB29015, sample SAMEA2738065) | human oral metagenome | biome: human oral; feature: human-associated habitat; material: saliva | place: China | collected 2218 ... | reverse complement strand
ACTCTTTCTCTTCTTTATACTCTTTCTTTATTATATAGAAGGAATCCAGAACCATTCTTTTCTTAATCAAAGAAAGAAAAACTGGAACAAAAAGAAAGAAAGTTTATAGCAATAAACATTTCTTTCTTTTTTAGATATAACCATATATGTCGTTTCTCTTATTAAAGGTTATTCATTAAAATGGTAACCTTTATTTTTTTTATATATAATATATTTTAGATAGAATATATCGTAATTTTTTATAGATTATGATATATTTATTTTTTTTATATATATAAAAAATAGCAGTATTTTATTAGTAGAAATACGTTAATAGTATACTGCTATTCATAAAGGGAGATAAAAAATCCCTTGTATAATAAAGGTGAGTGGCTTAAAAAGAGCTACTCACTTTTTATTTAATTTTAAAAGTAGTCATTTAATACTGTAGGAGGTAATTCACCATGGCTAACACTATCAATACAACACTAGCATTCATTAACGCTCTTCGCAATCGTCAAATTTTCTTCGTTAAGTCTTATGATGCATACGAAGAGAATAACAAGCTTCAAGTTAATTTTAAAGACCATGAAGGTACTTGGGTTTTAACTAATCCAATTACTTCCGAAGAGGCTCAAGAGTTAATGAGTAATTTGCCTACACGTCGCCGTCGCATGATGGTACGTGCTTTTGGTATTTAATATATTAAGAGGAGTATTTCGGTACTCCTCTTTTTATATTATATTTTTCTTTTTATTTTTTGCTTTCATATATAGGAGGAATAAAAATATGAAGTGTAAATTATATTTTAAAAACCCTTATCAGGTATTCACTTTAAAGGGCACAAGAGAAGAAATTGTTGCCAATTATATTAATAATAATGAATTTCCTATTCTTGAGATAAGAAGCTACGGAAAAGTTACAAAATTAAAAGTTTTAAATGCTTGGAATAAAGTAGATACCGTAAAAGTACGCTGTCTATAATTATGGGAGGAAAATAAAATGTTATTTAAATATGATAAAGATAAATATTCTTTTCTTAATGTATATAAAGAATTGGGAAATGAAGTATTTCATTATATTTGGGTTATCAACTATCACAAAGGTGAAGGTTGGGAATACAATGAAAGAACTATGTCTCTTTCTAAGGTAGAAGGAGAAATAGCTGTGTGTTGGGCTCCAAAAACTAGAATAGAAATTCCTTTAGTTGATATATCTTTAACTAAAGAATACGCTATTAAATTTGAATTAAGTAAACTAATGAAAAAACTATCTAAAGAAGATAGTGAATTATTAAGAGATTTAATAGAAAAGCAAGCTCAATTCAGAGAATTAGATTTTGCTGGCGAATATTGTTAAGGAGGGAAAATAATATGAGAGTAAATGGAAATATGAGTATTTTTAAAATTTGTGCTCAAGAATTAGAAACAAATAATTATATTGTACAAGAAGCAATCAGATTTGAAAGTGATGATAAATTTATATATAGTGTAAGTTATAATGATTGGGATAATGTTATAATTAAAATTCCTATTTATAAATTTACTTCAAAAGAAGATTTAAAAAAAACGTTAATTGCAATAAGCAAATTCTATACAGAACATCCTGATGGAATTTTAACTATAATAGAAGGAGTATTATATGTTTGATAATAAATTATTTGACAATATCATTCTCCACAATTGTGGAGTAACTATCGTAGATTATAACAGTGTAGAAAAAGTAGACGATAATAGTTGTCGCTTTTCTTTCTTCCATCATTATCCAGTAAATGGTGGAATTCTTATCAATTACGTTGAGCGCTTTCTTGTTACGGACATGAACGCCATTAAAAAGGCTTTGCATTTATATATGAGAAGTAACGGTCGCAAAAGAAATTTAAAGAAGGCATTTTTATTAATGTCTAAATAAAAAATTAAAAGAAATTATAGAACATATGTTTGTTTTATAATTTCTTTTTTTTATTGTATTTATAAAGGTTCGCTTCTATTATATATCTGGTAAATGATAAACCTTATATAATAGAGGTGAATTATTTTTTATTTTATCATTCATGACGGAGGTATAAATCATGAAATTTATTATCTATGGTGCTTATGCTGAAGGCTTCAAAAAAGTTGGAACTGTAAAAGTAGAAACTAGAACTTTCTGCGAAAATATTGTCAATGTATTTGCAATATACAATAATGCACACATTGATATTGATGCAGATTTCCCTATCTTAATGCCATTATCAGATGGTACTTTTGCTTCTGGCTACGAAGATACTAATGGAGTATCTTATTTCCATTTTATGGAAGGGCATGTGCCAGAAGATATCCTTGTTAGAGAAGCGTGATTAATTTCACGCTTTCTCTTATATTGTTTTTTATTTTTATTTTTTTTAATTCTTATGTTTGTATTTAATATATATAGGAGGAAATATATATCATGAAAAAAAATAAAAATTCTTTTATGCCTTTCTGCAAAGTAGAAAAATTACATTATAATCGTCGCCAACAATATGTAAAAGCGATGGTATTAATGGCACCGCTTTATAAATAAACAGAAAAACTCTCTGCCATTATGATATGAGGTTTGTATTTAATAGATACTATTAATAAACCTTGTATCATAATGGTGAGAGATAAAAATAATCTCTTTAATATTTTTAATTAAAATTGTATTCTGTAGGAGGAATAAAAAAATCATGGAAGAATTAAAATCTATTACAATTAATGGCATTAAATATGTAAATTTAACTATGCACGATATTACTTATATGTCTGGTGAACAACAAATTGTATTTCCAGAAAACCGTGATGCGTGTGTAAGAGTTTCTCAAGAATATATTCCTGTAGAAAACTCATTTGGTTTAAATTTAGAAAAAAAAGGTGGTAACAAAACAGTTACTGGCTTACCAGAACAAGAAGAAAATACTTTCTACATTGTTTCTGGTCTCATCAGAAATGAGTTGCCAGGACGAACTGATTTGTTGGCACCTAGTCAAAATGTTAAGAACCAAATAAAAAATGATGCTGGTAATACTGTAGCCGTTTTGGCATTTGAGACAAATCTCTGCTAAATTTAAAATCCTATATGATATAAAGCTAGTATATTAAAAGAATATGCAAATAGCCTTGTATCATATAGGTGAATAATTTAATTCTAGTATTTAACAGGGAGGTAAACATGGTTTACACAATCGACACTAGAACAGGCGAAATTATCGCCATCTCCTTCGAAGCTTAGGCTTCGAGGAGAAAAACTAAATGTCGTTATACGCGCGACAGAAAATAAAACGTTTTTCTAATTCCACCTTGTATTATAAAGGTGAAAAGTAGCTTAGTTGTGAAAGTTACTATAAAATGGGTATCACAAACCTTAGCGTCCGAGGCATGGATATGGACGCATCATTTAAAAAATTTTCTATTTATTTGTTTGCTGTCTCAGGGGGAGATAGCAGAAAAGGAGTTTATCATGAATAATTTCGTTTTACAAAAAGGGTTTGTTTCTAAAAATTTTGAAGTTAAAGTTGCGTCTAACGGCAAAAAATATGCCGTTGGTAACTTAGCAGTTTCTACTGGCACTACAGATGCTCAAGGTAAAAAAGTTTATAACTTTTTACCGTTTAAAGCATTCGGCAAAACTGCTGAATTACTTGAGACACATTTAATCCCTGGCGACTACGTAGAAATTTCTGGGCAGTTGTCCATGAACAGCAATTATCAGAAAGATAATAAAACTGTTTATGGAACAATGTTTATTGCGGTAAGAGAATTTTCCCGTTTAAACCAACGTGAAACAGCTAAGCCTGTAGAAGTTGTAGAACCAGAGGTAATTGAACCAGTAGGTGCAACTATCCTCTAATCTTTTTTAAAGAAATCATATATGTACACGGCGGGAGCTAAGAAACATATATGATTTCTTTTTTTATTTTTTCATATATTATTTTTTCTTTTTTCTTGTTTAAGAGTAAAAATAGTGTATGAAAAAATAAAAATTAGTTACCGTAACTAAATATGATACAGAGTACCTTGTATCATATTGGTGAGGACGGTTTAATCCTTGGTTATATCCTTTTTCCTTTTTTATATTTATCTGATAAAATCGTCTTCGATATGATTTTACCTCCTGTTTTTTAATATATATTAAAAAAATAACCGTGGGGCACACGGGGATAGCCTATCGCCTGGACGTAAGACTTTTTGAAGTATTTAAAAAGCAGACCTTTGGGTAGGAACTTCTTAAAAGAAGATGTCAGTTTACCTCCTGAATAATAAATATATATAACAACCAACACTGAACGGAAATGATAAATATAAGAGATATAGCTAGGGACTGAAATAAAAAATGGTATAAGAATTTGTGGTGAGTTCTTATATCATTTTTTATTTTTTTATATGTAAATAAGAATATAAACAATAAATATATAATAAGTAAAAAATGATATTGATTATAGTTATTTTTTGTATATATAAAAAATAATTGTAATGAGTATCTTTTTTTTATTTAATAAGTATATTTTATTTTAATTGTGTAAGGAGGTGATGTCTTATGGACATTACTAATAAGAAACGAACATATGTTTGGAGAAATACTCCACGTACTTTTTTGGTCAAAGAGACTACAAGACTTTTATGCTTCGACGTTTCTTTGCCCTTATATAATTAAGTTAGTTTATTATTTTTCTAGTTCTGTTAAAGAACTGAAAAATTAATATATATATTTATTTTTTTATAGCCATTAAGGCAGGGAGGTTCACTATGAACATATTAAGATTTTCCACAATGAAAGATATTATGCCGAAAGAAGAAGGTGTGTTTACTATTAACGTTACTGGTCATCGCCCAGATAAGTTAGGTAATCACTGGTCTGCGTTTAGTAATAAACACGACCATATCTTGAAAGCGTTTAAATACTTTCTATGGAAAACAGTTGAGTGCAAGGCTCAACAAGGAATTCGTTTTTTCAGATTAATTTCTGGTATGGCCTTGGGGATTGATAGTATTTTTGTACGTGCTTGTAAAGCATGTAAAGATTACTATGAACCTAGAGGAATTCATATCGAAATTGTCGCTGCGATACCTTGTGTAAAGCAGTATTCTAAATGGCAAAAGAATTCTAAAGCAGAATATCGTAAGCTATTGGCTATGTGTGATTCTGCGAAAATTGTATCTTGGAGATATTCTCCAAAATGTATGCAAGTTCGTAACATATATATGGTAAAACATGCTGACGCTACGCTTGCGTACTGGGATGGTACTGATGGTGGTACCAAAAACTGTGTAGATTATGCTATTGAACGCAAAAAACCTTTCTTTAATATCTATGATATTGCGAAAAAATTTGAAGAAAAGGCAAAATCTAAATAGTTAAAATTAAGCACTATGTAGAGATTTAATTCTCTATATAGTGCTTACTATTATTTTTCTTTTTTTTAGGAAAGTGGTAGTAAGCACTATATAAAAATATATAGGCTTAATTTTTTATTTTTGTTTTCTATATAGGAGGTAAAATTATGGAAAACTTAATCACCATCAAATCTATTAACGCTGTTCGTAGTTTAGTAAAAGGCAAAGATATGTATGCCTTTTGTTCTGAACCTTTGGACAGCGTTAAAGCCAGAGGAATTTATGAACCTTTTAGTTATTTGGAATTGCATTTAGCAAGTACAGATGAAAAAGAGGTTTCTGTAAATTTTTCTTGCAAAACTGTTTTGAGTACTGTTAACCGAGAAAGTCCTTTCTTAGAAAGCAGTGTTAAAACAGATTGTGTTGTTACAGGAAATAATGATATGCGTTTAAGAAGCATTATTCCACGCTTCAATGATGCGTATATTAGTATTACTTGTGCGACACAAAGTGGTTTAGAATATATTGCGAAACGACCGATATATAAATATAACGGTTCTTTTTATATTCTAAACAAGGAAGAATTATTAGTAAGTTGCTTTACAGGTGTAGTACTTGATGAAGCAAAAACTAAATATGTTCTTTCTAAAGCATTACAATATGGATACGATGCATTAGATTATTCTAATGAAGATATGTATTTAAATTGTGATGCTATTTCGTCAGCTGGGAATTTAAAGCAAAATAAAATTATTTTGTATTGCGTAAATCATCCTACATTCGACATTAAACTTTTTAACGAAAAGTGTTTATATGGTATGTATAAACACTTAAAAAGAGATGTTGGATTTAATATGGCTGACAACAAAAAGAAGTGGTCACAAGCAAGTACTAGACTAGCACAAATTAAAGCTTTTATGGCTGAATGTGCTGTAAGTAATTGTTACGCCATCTTTTTCGGTAAGTTTTCTTGTAAAACAAATGTAGAAGGCGAAGATTTGGAATTTGCTGATGGTCATGGTTACTATAATAGTAAAGAATTGACTAAACAAATTAATAATCGAATTAATCCTTTGCATTTCAAAGTGGAAGAAAACACAATATTAGGTATGGGCTTACAAGCCCGCCCTCTTAGTGCTAAATGCTTTTGGTTAGCTGTTCCTGAAGTTGCTATTAATCATTATATTAATAGCTTTAATGAAGTAGAACATTATTTCGTAGAAACTGATAGAGACGAAAGTCGAGAAGAATTTATTAAGGCCTTATGTAAAAATAAGGACAGTAAATTCTGGGGTAAAGTAGTTATCATTCATACGACTGGATTTAATCCTGAAGAACCAGTTTGTTGGTTCACAGATATGAACGGTATGAAAGCTCCATTTAATCCAGAAGCTAAAGCATATACGAATATCTTAGAAATGTCTCATGAAGATGAGGAAGATATGCGTAATGCATCTACTCAACTGTATAAGACATTAAAACTAGCAAGTCCTGATGAAGCAAGAGAATTATTCTTGGACCGCATCAGAGAAACTGTTAAAGATAAAAAGCGTAAGCTTCTTGGTGATTTAACAGATGAAGAAAAAAGCAGAATTAAAGTATCTGCTGGTGACTTGTTAGGGGACAGAATGTCTGTATTACAAACATTACGTCCAGATATTGTAAACAATGAATTAGCAAATTCCTATAGGAATTCTGTCGATAATTTGTTAGAGGGACTAAGTAGAGATGTATATAAAGCATCATTTAAAGTCGAAGGTTTTTATGGCTTTATGATACCTGAGCTTTCATTATTATTCTGTAAAGAAAGATTATTGAAAGTAAATGAAGTATATATCTCTAAAAATAAGAAAAATAAGAAAGTAGCTATTACTAAGTATCCGAAGATGGGTAACCATGAATTCGGAATTTATATTGCGATTTCTTATTATGAATATTTGGAAAGAGCTAAAAAAGTAATGACTAAAGGTGCATTTATGTGCTTTAAGAAATTATTGTTGGCTCTTGAAGACGGTCTAGTAATATGCCCAGCATATGGCATTGTATTAAATCTACATGCTGGTTCTGATTTTGATGGCGACAAAATGTTTATCATTACTGATGAACGAGTAGTAGCCATTATGAAAAAAACAGAAAGTATTGCTACTGTGTGTCTATAAAATATTCATTTTATTTTAATATGCCTAATATTGTGAGGAGGAAAACACAATGAGTATTACAAGAAATGTTTTTGCAGAAACTATTATGGCTGGTATTGACCCTATTGGTGTCACTACTATTAATTATGGCATTGGTAACGATTTAGAAATTGAAGCCAAGAAAGCTATGATGAGTAGTGATACTACAATGGTTGATGCACTCGTAAAGCATTGCCAAGAGTTCCTGAATATTTTTAAAAGTGATAATGAAGAATACAAAATGTATTCTCAAGAAACTATTGATACAGATAGTGGCTTGAAAATTTACACCATTGAAAAACTTAATAAGAATTCTAAAGAAGTTTTATTATCTAATATGAAAGATGCAAAACCTACTTTAGAAAATATTATTAAAGTAGGTATTGATATTCAAAACTTAGGCCGTCAAGCTCAAGAAGGCGATATCGATGCTTATAAAACTTTCGAGTTGCTAGAAAAAGCTTTTAATACTAGAACTTTATCTGGGATAAAAAATAGAATTAAAAGCAGAGAGAATTTATTACTTAAACATGAATGGAATGAAAAAGATATTCATGTAGAAGGAGAAATGAAGTCTCATTATGTAGCAACCGAAACTAATGTAATTTGTTTCTATGACAATTCCATGGCTCAAGATATTGATGATGCCATGAAAGTTGTTGTAGAAGAGTGTAAAGAGTTACTAGAAAAGAAACAAAAAATTGGACGCTTAAACGGAATTGCACGTAATCGTGTTAAAGACATTCCAGAAGAAGTCGTTCGATTAGTACGTTTCTTACAAGGTCAGTATATGACGTTATCAACAGCTCGTTCTAAAATGAAATCCGAATTACGGAAAACATTAAAAGGCGAATTGGATAAAGTGGCCAGAGAGGCTGTCAATAATAAATTCAATGATTTTTTTAGTGCATTACGTAATACTATGCGTTTTGTATTAACAAGTCATGGATATATAGGTGTTGATGCTTGCTTAACTGGCATTAAAATCTGTGCTGACTCTTGTGATACGCTAGAAGATGAAAACTCTTCTGATGTAGTCTCTTCTGTTGTTGATAGAATTTTAACAGATGAATTATTATTGTCATCTATTAATAAATCTAAAACAACAAAAAATAAATTAGTAGAATGTACATTTGAAGATGGCGAAATAGTCGAATTCAAAATGGGGTATTCTATTAAAGAAGACCGCTATGCGGTAGGAGACTTCAATCAAATTCCTGATGGCACATATACTATCAGGAAAATTGATGAAAAATTCTACGCATGTAAAAATATCCACGAAGGTATTCTTGCTAATATGAAAGAAGAAATAAATCAAAAACATTTCTTAGTTAGAGTAAAAGCTAATGGTGTGTTTGATTTACCTTCTTTATTAAATAAAGAAGTAAAACTTCGTGGATATGTAAGAGTAAATGGAAAAGATTGTCGCCAAATTGTTGCTGTAGGTAACAAAATTATTGGTGAATATGCTATTCCATTTATCGATAAAAAAGATTTTAGTTCTATTAAAGAACAAAAAGATATGGTAGATAAAGTGAAAGCTCCATTTGAAGGAGATTATATCTGTGAACGAGCAGAAACATTTATCACCTATCATGATGGGATTAAAGACCCACAAATCTTTTTAGTACTAAAATCTAAATAAGAAGTTACTGGGCGGTAGAGATATCGCCCAGTCCCTTTGTTTTTATATTTGTATTTAATTACTTTATCTTTCTTACAAGAAATTAAATATGTATATAAGAATAAAAAATGATACAAGAAATATTACATAAGTTATAAAGTGCCTTGTATCATAACGGTGAATATATAATAGGTGTGGAGGCTCAAAATTTTTTATTTAAGTTTTTATTTTTTTGTATGTGTGCTTCGCGGGAGGAAAATTATATGTTAGCAAAAAATACAAAGATTAAGACTTCTGGTCTTAAATTAATTCTTAAAAAATTAGATTATCAAGTAGCTGTGTCTGTAAAAAGAACTGACCGTGGTTATAAAACTAGCTTATTGGCTACTGATAATTGTGGCAGTATGTTTTGTTTGAAATTAACATTAGAAGAGCATCGTGATTCTGTTATTAGAGTTCATATGATGGATATTAATTCTGACAGAGACTATTCTGGTTCTACTTTATTTGTACATGATTTCAGAGAAAATGAAAGAGCTGAATTAGCTACTGCTATTGTTAATACTATCAAGATTGCCAATAATGAAGTTAGATTATTTGGTAATTGCACATTAAAAGAAATGTTTGTGGCTTTAACAGATATCAAAAAAATCAAAGAATTTTATTCTTTGAATGAAAGGGCTTACAAAATTTTTAAAGAAATTGATAGCGTGATGTAACAGGGAGGAAGCATTATGAGTAAAGATTATAGCCACGTAATTAAAAATAAAGTATTACCTGGCGGTAAATTAATCTCTGACTATCAGATTATGACTGGTCAAGACTTAACCGATTTAGAAATGGCTTACATTGATGAAGCTGGTATTTTACCAGTTGCACCAAAAGACCAATGGATTGTACCTACAGGATATACTGTTGGACTATTTGGTCAAGTTCAAAAAATTGGCTTAGAAAAATAATTTTAAAAATGGTAGTTAGTATATATTGTACTAGCTATCATTTTTTATTTTTATGATATTTATAAAGGAGAAAATTATGTTTGATACTATACTAGATTTATTTTCTTCAGAAGAAAATATAATGTTTCGAAGAATGAAGAAAGATATTATGAGCCTTCCTGCTCATAAATTTACTACAGATACTGAATTAGTTCGCGTAAAAGATAGAGATGGTTTTATTACATTTTATGCTATACTAATAAAAGATGAATATGTTTTTTATATGGAAAAAGATTTTTTAAATGAATTTGGCGAAGATAATTTATGGCCGTTAATGAGTACATATAAGTTTGGTAAATTAACCAAAGATGTGACGGCCAAGAAATTATGGAAGACTAATTTAAAAGATATTAATATTATTGAAAATAGATGTGTATTAGCATCTCAGGAGTAAAAATATGCAGAAGATTATAGATTGGTTATTTTATTTAACACTTATTAGTGCTTTTATGATTACTGTATATTTTCATTATGTATTAGGAATTGATTTAATCACTATTATAGTAAAGTAAATAGAAATGAGGAAAAATAATGTATAGAAATATGCAAAAAGTAGATAAAATTCTTTATAACCTTGATTGTTTAATCTGTGATAATAATAAATCTCTTAGAGATTTAATTTATATTAACGAAGAATCTGGATATGATAAATATAAAGAAAAAGTAATTATTAAATTAAATGATAAAGAAATTATTGTTGAAGACGGCATTTTATTTAAATTAAGTCAGTTTTACCATATGTTAACTTCTTTAGAAAATGGTGATTTTGAATCTAATTTAGAAATGCTGAATTGTTTTCTAAGAAAACATGAATTCAAATTTGATTATCAAGATTTAAGTGAAGAAGTCAAGAATATCATTCCCATTCGAAAAGAATATGGAGTATACACCAAAGAAGATGATATAATTGTACAAGAAATAAAATATTATTTCATGGGAATTCACTTTTTATTAAAAGAATTAGATAGTTTATAAGGAGTAAATAAAATGAATGAACAATTATTTTTAAGATACCAAGATAATTTTGCTAAAATTATCAACGAAAGATATCGTCTTGATGATAAAATGTATAATTTCGACGATTATGATATAGAAGATTTTAAACTTTGTAATTTAGACCTTTATTATAAAGATGGTCGCCCATGTAAAATCTTAGATTACGATTGGGTCGGAGATGGAAAATATACTTACGTTAATAATATTGTAATTCGTTTTAATAACGGAGAAATAAAAGAAGATGTAAGTGGAATGGCTCTCTATCTAACAGAAGAAGCTTTAGAAAAATACGGTTGGTATTTTAAAGAAGATGATTATTGATATGATAGATAATGAAAAGTTTTGGGAAATCATGTTCGAAGAATTAGATAAAACTTCGCAAGAAGATTGGGAACAATTTGTTAAAGAACATGAAATGGGAGGAAGAAAAATGAAACAATATTATAGTGTAGAAAATTTCAAAGCAATTAATTATGGCGATGAAATTTTATCTATTGCAGTAACATTAAATAAATGCACTGTAAATAACGAAGCGGTATTTTTAGATAAATACCGTTTATCTTTTGATTGTATTGAACATATTGTGTATGATAATAGTGCCGAAGAACAATTAGTATTATATTCTTCTTATGAAAAGAAAAATCAACAACATAATGTAATTATTAAAGTTAAAATCGAAGACTTTAATGATTTGCGAGGTGATTGGGTTGATTTTATTGGAGATATGTTTATGATGGCTCTTGTGAGCAAAGAAGAGGAGGGCCCATATGGAACCTATTGTTAATCCGTGGCTAATTTATTTGGTATCAATTGTAGAACATTTACGAAACTTTTTTAATGCTATTACATTTGTTGTATGTGCTTTAGATATTCTTATTGTTATGGGCACATTTATTGAATCAGATGATGCTATTGCTGTATTTTATAATCGTGAAGAAAAGAAAATTAAACCGTTTATTAAATTATTGATAGCATTAACTATTATTTGTCCATTATTGGTAATTTTTATTCCGTCAAAAGAAACTATTATCGCTATGTATATTGCTAATATGGTTACACCAGATAATTTAAATTTCGCTAATGAAGTATTCAAAAACAATCTTAAAGATTATATGGATATTATTTCTGGTGCGTTAAATAAATAGGTGATTAAAAATGGGGAATAAAATAAATATTAATATGTGTAGATGGAAAAGCGAAACTACATTTCAATATATTCTCGCCAAACAATTATATCTTAAAAATATTTGCATCCCTAATGTAAGTATGTATACTCCTGGCAAAAGAGAATACGAAGCAGATTTCGTATATTTTAATCTAAAAAGTAGACGTTTAACAGAAGTTGAAATTAAAATAAATAAAATTGATTTTCAGAATGATTTTAATAAACCTAGATATCATGACAGTGAGGATGTATCTTATTTGTATTATGCATTGCCTAGTGATGTGTATGAAAAACATAAAGATTTCATTGATTCTAAATTAGGAGACGCGGGTCTTATTATAATGGATAGAAAAGAAGATGAAGAAGGTGCTTATTATGTATTCGGTGGCTTTAAAAAGAAAGCTAAAAGACGTAAAAACGCACAATCTTTAACAGATGAAAAAATTCTTAGATATATGCGTATAGGTTGCATGAAATGGGTTTGGTAGGAGATTGTTATGTATGAAAAATTAATTAGAGTAGCTGAATTTAATACAGAATGTGCTAACATTTTAGAAAAGCTCCATGACCCAGTATTTACACTAATTCAAAGAAATGGCCGTACACCTTGGTTTAATGAAAAAACTGAGGAGTACCATTTCATTGATGTAAATGAGAAAGAAAAAACAACTGACTATTGGGACATCTTTTTCAAATTAAGTATGGTATTTGATAAGCTAGAAAGAAAAGATAAATATACTAGTGCATTAGAACTCATGGTATGCCTCCTTGGTTTCTTTTATAATACGACTAATTTCTATGAAGTAAGCGAAGAGATTAAAAGTTTGCCTAGATTAAGAAAAACATATTATGGTGAGAGTCAAGAAGATGTCGATAAATTAAAAGACACTATGAAAGTAGCTAGTGAATTATTTTTGGATTTACATAGAGCTATGACTGTATTTGATGCTTTATCTGATGAAATAGAACTATAGAAAATGAGGTAAAAATATGGGAATGTTTAGTTTTATTTATTGTGATATTACAGACAAAAATTATCAAGGCGGACTTAATGTTATTGAAGGCGATATGGTCCGCATCATTGCTCCGAACGATGAACATTTAGTTGGTCAATATGATGGCTATGGTCGTGTATATACAAGCGATACTTTATCTTATGATATTCATGAGCTATTAGCTTTATGGAATCGATGGCTTAAAGGTAAAAGCTTTGCAGAATTATTAGGTTCTTACTTTGTAGATTCAAAAAAACTAGCTGATAAACATGAAGAATTACGTCATATCGGCATTGACATTGAATGTAATCATTTATTATATGGTAAAAATAAAAACTTCTGTAAATATCCATTAAAAATTGTAAGAGACCTAGAAAAAAATAAAAATTTAAAGTATAATGATATTCATAATATTTCTATTTCAGACCCAACACAAGGGTTCGAACGCATGATAAATGACGAATATTTACTAGAACGCTGTTTTGAAGGTAAAGATTATTTTGAATATATGGAAGTAGAATATGGAAGTGTATTTGAATGAAAATAACATTTAAGAATAAAGAGAAAGCTATCCAATTCATGCAAGTTGTTATGGATAGATTTGAACATACTATCTGGGAACAAATTTACGATAAAGTATGGGATATAGACAATTGGGAAACAACAGGTACTAGCTTCGCACTCCTTACATATTATAATCAAAAGAATAATGAAGAACTTCATATTGAATGTAGACGTCATAGACATGAAGTTGTTATGCGTATTGTAGAAGATACATATAAACCTGAGCTAATTTATTCGTTCTATAACATGTACAGAGATATGCATTATGATAGAATGTGTATTAATAATGTGGGTAGACAATGGAATAGAAGAAAAAAATATTATAAACCACGCAAAAATCTATACGTGGCTTTTTAATAATGAAAGGAATTTTCTATGGAATTGTTAAAAACTATTAAAGTAGAAACAAATTGTCCAACGGTTTGGTTCAATACATTAAAAAGTTCTAATATTTTAGATGATTTAAAATTTATGCTTAAATTTTCTGAAAATAAAATCTCATCTGTTGGCGATATGTTAACGATTTCACTTAATGTAAATGGCGTAACAATTACATATGACCCAACATTAATTAATTATCAAACTATTCATCAATTAATACAATTAGTTGATATACGTGTAAATAAAAAGAAAGAGGAATAAAAAATGTTTGAATATTATTATCACCTATTTCAAATTTTCAAATATGATTTAAAAAAAATGATGGCGGAAATTTAATATGAAGACAATAAAAAATTTATCTATTTCTGGAGATTTCGAAGAATTAAAAAAGAAAGTAATAGAATTAACTAAAAATGATTTTAAGTGGGCTGTTGAATATCAAAGTTATGATGACACAAAATTATTAACTATTTCTGATTTTAATTATAAAGATGATGTTGATGATGATATGAATAGTGGTATTTTGTACGCAACGGCTACTTTTGAAAATCTTTTGACAGAAAAAGAAAATAAGGTAGAAGAAATTCGTATAGGTTTAGTTAAATATGATACTCTATTTAAAGATGGTTTTATTTGTATTCGAACAGAAAATAAAATTATTTTTAATGCAATTTATTCTTTATTTGATGAAATGGGTTTATTATGAAAACAACAAAAACATTATCTATCGCTGGTGATTATAAAAAATTAGAAGAAAAATTATTAGAATTAACTAAAGATAATTTTAGTTGGTCTGTTGAATACGAAAATGAAGAAACAGAGGATATGGAAACATTAATACTTTGTGACTTCGTATATCGTGAAGACCCATTTGGTGAAGGTGGATTATTACAAGTTAAAGCTAATTTTGGATATCATCTTGATAAAAATAATGAAAAATATACAACAATTCATATTGACTTCTTCGCTTTCGATTCTTTAAAAGAAGAAGGGATTATTGAAATTGAAACAGAAGATAGTCAAATATTCTTAGCATTCTATACTTTATTTACAGAAATGAAATTATTGTAATTTAAAAGGGTAGTAAAAAATTAAATGGATACATGTAAAAAAGTAATTATCTCTGGCAATTATAAAGATATGGAAGAAAAAATTAATTTTCTTACATCTGATAATGGTAGCTGGTGTATCGATTATGAAGATGAAGAGTTAATGGATATGGCTACTATTGAATTTTATAATTTTAAAAGAAGAGATGATTTTATCGATTTTGAAATTATAAAATATCCTAAAAATCATCCAGAGCAACAACAAGAAGTCCCTGGATATATGGAATTTTATAGAGATGGAATAGATAAAGAACATGGATGCTTTTCATTTGAATGTGAAGATAAATATATTTTCTTTATCTTTTTATCTATTATTCAGAAATTAGGTTTAGTATGATAATTCTATCTTTTGAATCTAAAAATAAGGCTAGAGAATATTTTAATTTCATTTTAAGTAATGCCAATATAAAATTAGAAACAATTGTACTTAATGACTTTGCATATCAATATGATTATGAAATGTGCATCGATTTATTGTATAGTAAATCTGGTGATTTTTTATATAATTATGAAATGTTTAGGGTATATGTTCGTGTAGAAGATAAAAAAGTATTAATCTTTGCTGAAGATGAATTAGATTTTCAGTGGTCAGAAAAACATATTTCTGATTATTTTCTAGCTTTATTTGCTAAACATAAATTAAATATTAGAATAGAAAGGGAGTAAAAATATGTTAACACACGAAGAAGAAATATTTTTGGGTAACGCGTTAACGTTAGTTGCAATATCTACTATTTTTCTTTTAGGTTATACCCTTTCTGAAGAATCAGGAAAAGAAAAATTAGCAAAAGTATTTCTTATTTTGTCTGCTATATTTTTTGCTCCTGATGCTATTTTTATTATTTTAAAAGCGATATCAGCTTTTATTTATATGATAACTATTTATTGGAAGTAAAATTATGGCTGATGCATTATTAGAAAAATTAAGAACACAAAGAACTACTTTGCCATTTAAAAATGGTGAATATGCTAAAATCTTTTTTGATTTAGTTGATGAAAACGAAAAACATAATCCATTGCTTTTTGATAAAAGTAAAAAAGAAGAACGATGTTATAGTTATTCTTATAAAATAGATGTTGGATTTTTTACTAAAATATTCATTTTTAAAGATGATAGATATAATGAAGAAATTAAAATTGATGTATCTATTTACAATAACGTAATTGTAATTTCTTCTAGTTCTGATAAAGATAATATTATGGGTTTATTATATCAATATAAAAAATATTATATGGAAAAACATTATGCTAAAGTTATGCTAATGGAGGAATTCATTGAAGCTCAATTATAATAAAAGGAAAATAAAATATGATTATTAAAGCAATTTATAATTATGCTCATGCCATGACTGTATTACAAGAATGGCTTAGAGATGATATTCAAGGGAATAAAAGTCATGGATATGTTATTGGTAATAAACATCATTTTGTTGGATTGCTTAATATAAAATATTTATTTAAAAACAATAATCAGCTAACTTTCTTTGTTAAAAAAGAAAATGAAATTAATGTTTTCGCGAAAACTGCTATTCTGACTTTAATTAATAAAGATTTAGAAGATAATGAAGTTGAAATTGCTTTTAATATTGAAACATCTTATGAACTAGAATGTGTAAATAATATTATTAATTTATTATCTACAGACATTATGAATATGTCTGAAGTATCGTAACTACTATGTTTGAATATAATAAAGAAAAATATAGCTATAAGAATATTGTCGATAAATTAATATTTGATAATTCTAGCTATACATGGAAAACAACTTTATTAGGCTTTGGAGATGCGGAATTTTATCCTAACCGCATCGAAGAACATGGACGAGAAATTGCTTGCTATGGCAATGGTATTCGCCCAGGCCAATTAATAAGAACTGATAGTATTTATTTATCTGAACAATCTGCTATTCAACATGAAATAGATGTATTGATAAATAAATTACCAACAGAAAAAGATAAAGATGATTTATATATTTTGTTAAATAAAAAAGGAGCAAAATGAGGGGCAAAAGAAAAGGAATCTTTGTAAAAGACCCAGATAAATGGTTCAAAGACTTTAAAAGTACGTTATTTTATCAAGTCATTGAATTTTTAATTCATGCTACTGAAGATGAAATTATCTTTAATAATGGTATTAGAATTTTAAAAAGTGGCAATAATAAAATATTTTTTGAGTATATAGCCGATAATGAATTTCACGAAAAAACAGTAAATGACATTATCGAATTAATGCGGGATGAGGAAAGGTAATTAGATGAATAAAAAATTATTATTAGTAGCTGGTGTATTAAGTATTGTTAGTGGTAACATAATGGCTAAGCCAATTGATATGTCAGCAAATCATTATATCGATGAAGGTGGGAAAAATATCTATGTTGAAAAAATTACTTCCACCCAAGACGGGGTAGAATTAAAAACACCGGGCATTAGAATTAATCTTATTGATGCAATTAAAGTAAGAGAAGTTGGCTTTAAAACAACTAAAAATGGCGATGGTTCTGATTCTTATGCAACTATTAGCAATGGGGGTTCTACTTATTATAATAGTACCGAAAAAGAAGAAAATGGGGCAAAAATTTCTAACCTCAGAAGAACTGTAACAGAAAAAGGTGATTTTAAAATAGTAGAAGATTATTTTGTTTTTAAAGATGGCAAAAGAGTAAAAGCTGATTATAAAGAATCTATGGTGTATCGTGATGGTTTTATGATTAATCATGATAAATATGATGGTGATTACGGTTCTCCAAATATCGGTAAAGAAATGTATTTTACATTAAACAAAGTTGATGTTGGCAATAATAAAATTAATAATGTAACTGCTGGTACAGCCGATACTGATGCAGTAAACGTTAAACAGTTGAAAGATTATGTAAATGATAATCATACAATTGTTCAGGCTGGCGATAATATTACAGTAACAGAAAATTCTGGTACATATACTGTATCCACAGCCAAAGACTTAACAGATATGAATTCTATTAATTTAAACGATGGCAATTCTGAATCTCATTATACTGTTAAAGGTATAGATATGACGTATCGTGGCGATTTTGAATATCATACGCAATATAATTATGATGGTATGCATATTAAAGTTAATGATGGCGATAATCAATCAATTAATAATGAAGTTTCTGTAACAGATAAGGGTTTAAATAACGGCAATAATAAAATTATTAATGTTAGCCGTGGTGAAAATGACACCGACGCTGTTAATGTAAGCCAACTTAAAGAAACTAATAAAAAAGTTGATGATAATACAAAAGTTATTGAAAACCATGAAGGTCGTATTACAGATTTAGAACACAAAACAGTTGACGTTGGTCGTAATGCATTAGAACGTGCTAATCATTATACTGATTTACAAGTAAATAAAGGCGTAGCTAAAGCATCGGCATTGGCTGGTCTTAAATTCTTAGATTATAATCCTAAAGACAAATGGTCCTTCGCGGCTAGTGTAGGCCATTACCGTAATGCTAATGCAGTTGCCGTAGGCGCTGCATACCAACCTAATGGAAACACTATGATTCATGGTGGTATTACAGTAAATGGTAAAGTAGCATACAATTTAGGTGTAAGTGTTAAAGTTGGCGGTCAAAAATATATTAATAAATATGAATTAGCTGAACAAGTTAGACAATTACAATCTGATAATGCAGAATTGCGTCAAGAATTAGCTGAATTACGTTCTATGATTGAAAAACGATAGGTGAATAGTATGAAAGTAATTCGTTTTTTAGATGATATTGGCAATCCTCTTTATATTAATACAGATGAAATAAAAACATTAAAAGATGATATTAAGAATATTTTAATTCCTCAAGTTAAAAAAGTACTTGAAGAAGATAATCATCCAGTTATTTTTGTAATTGAAATTATTGATAAAAAAAATGTTCTTTGCCGAGAAACTAGAACATTATATTATACAGCTCATAAAGGTTATTTCGGTTCTTTCGATATTTATAATTATGTGAAACAATTAATAGATAATAAAGCTAAAGAAATTTTTATTGACGACAAAACATCTGTTATAGAATACACAAGGTAAATATTATGGATAATAAATTAAGAGAAGAATTGAGAAGTCAATTATTCAATCAATTAGAACAAGACGAGCATGAATTAGCTTATCTTGTATCTGAATATGGTTCAATTATTGACAGATATTTATTTTTACAAGAAGAAATTGAATCTGTAAGAAGACAAATTCTTTCTGTGTAAAATAATAATTAAAGGCCCCTACGGGGTCTTTTTATTTTTTGTTTTTTTACGGCTTAGTGCCGCATCAAAAGCCTTGTATCATATTGGTGATATAATGAAAGGAGATGCTAGAGATGGCTAAAGTCTTATATTCTATTTTATATGCAATTGCTTTTATTATTGTAATTAGCATTTTCCATTAATATAAGGCTTTAGCTATTTCAGCACGCCTTGTATAATAATGGTAGACAAAAAATTTGTGAAAAGAGGTAAAAATGGAACAAGAATTAATTTTTTCGAATAAAAGTGGTGCTTTGCATAAGCGTCCTAGATTAACTAAATTGACTGAAGCTCGTAAAAAAGCTGGTTATAAAAGTCAATATGAGATTGCTAAAGATTTAGGAATTACACAAACAGAATATTGTTCTTATGAGTCTGGTAAAAAAGAAATGCCAAAAAGAATTGCTGATAAGCTTTCTGCATTATTAAATATGCCAGTTAAAGAAATAAAATCTGTTGATTATGCAAGTGTTAATTTATCAGATGATGCAGTAAAATTATTAAATAAGATTTTTAAATTGATTGGTGATTTACGAGAAGGTTATGTTCAAGAATTAGATAAGCAATTTACAGAAATTCATAAAGTAAGTGGCTTTGCAAATTATTATCATAGTTTTAGAAATCAATTATTAGAAATGCCTAAGAAAAAATCAAATAAAATTCAAAATCAATTTAATAAAGAAGATTTCGAATTATTATTTGGTCGTAATACAAATAAAAAAATGGCATTAACAGCTACTATTCATTATGATAGTATGGAATTATTGCTTGAT
>ERZ772974.901-NODE-901-length-20370-cov-6.355649_pt1 | contig 20370 bp, 12 predicted proteins | sample MGYA00580671_ERZ772974 | MGnify/ENA primary metagenome ERZ772974 (study PRJEB29015, sample SAMEA2738065) | human oral metagenome | biome: human oral; feature: human-associated habitat; material: saliva | place: China | collected 2218 ... | reverse complement strand
ACCCGATTGCACGAAAATTTAATTCCGAGACTGCAATGCAACAAGCAATTTTCCATAGTGACGAAATCCAATCAAGTGACATGAATCAGGTTCCAATGACTCTTGGCACGATGCTAGGCCAAGCTGCTGGTAGCTTGAATACCTATAAAGGTTGTATTGCTCTACAAATGACTGGAAACGTCTTAGGTATTTTTGCGGATATCGCGGAAATTGCGGCAGCTATACCAAGTTTCGGTATCTCATTAATCGTCGGCCAAATTGGAAAGATGTTAATGAAAAAAGCACTTATGATCGCTGTAGTTGCCTCAGTTGGCGTAATTATCTCAATGGTCGCACCAATGATTGCCCGAACGGTTGGAAAAAGTCTGGTTAGTAATATGGTTGGTGAGGATGCTGGGTATGCGATTAATAGTGGTTTCAATATGTATACAGGGATGCAACAACGAGTGAGTTCTGGTCTTCCAGCCACCAAGAAGGCCTTAGTTACCGCGTATCATGAAAAACAGAATGTTATAGCTTCTGAAGCTAGATACGTCAGGCAGACCAAAAGTCCCCTTGATCCCTCATCGCCATATACCTTCATGGGCAGTATTATGAATTCAATTATTCCTATTGCCACCACCGTTGGATCGCCTATTATGACCTTTTCAAAAATTAATAGCGTAGTTGGTTCTTCCATTTCTCAACTCCTACCAACCGCTGCTGCAGAAGGTGAGCGTCAGATTAAAACCTCGCTAAACAACAACTGTCCATCTGGAAGGGCATTTGATGAACCTCTTGCTATGGATGCCTTTTGTAATAACTACATAACTACCGACTACTCTACGATTAAAACACCTCCAGACGAAGTATTTGATCGTGTCGGAGCTGAGAACTTTGACCTAGAAAACATTGATGAAAACGTTAACAATGGTAATCCAGCAATCAAGGATAACTCCGAGCTTGCTAAGTGGACCCTAGCCTGCGCTGTACGTGAATCCCATTACGGTGTTGCTGATGGCAATATCTCGGAAGCCATCAGCGGTTCTGCTGGTGTGGGCTCTGGCGTTATTAAATCTTATACTGGTGCCGCCATTGGTGCAGTCCCAGTCCTCGGAGGTCTAGCTCAAGGATTCTTTGATGGAAGGGAGGCATCAAACATTGGTTGGACAACGGGTGAAAATTGTGTGAAAGAAAAATATAAATACTTCTCACGCTATTCCGAGGATCAGCGGGTCCTAGAGTCTGCTGGATTGATCGAACAATCAGCTGTTACAGGTTTCCTAGACAAATACTACGCTAAGAATCCTCTCGACCATTCAGATTCAGGCATTGTCGCACGCTATACTGGAATGACTAAGGAACAGGCTGAAATTGCCCTTGGACTCGTTGAGTACAATCTCTTCCTTGCAAAATATCATCCCAAAGAAAAAGGTCCAGAAAAACCACTAAAAACCGAAGATTATCAATATGAAAGCACGACAGTGATTGCTGAATCTATACCAAATGCTATTCTTCGCATGCTTAATGGCTTTAAAAATCAGAGATTAGCCACTATAGCTGCATAAAATTCATTAGACTTGTGTCTAATATGTTAAAATAACCATAAGAACTATAATCAAGGAGTACTATGTCTACAAAACTTAAGTATATCGATAGTCACTGGGGCATCTTTGTTCTGCAGGGAATCGTAGCTTTATTATTTGGTTGGTTTGCGCTTTTCACTAGTTCAAGTGATGTTCAAACCTTGGTTATTATCGTGGGTAGTGTACTCCTATCTCTAGGCATCATTGAATTATTGAATCTGCTCGCAAGAACACGTGCGAAGAATACCTGGGGAGTCGCTCTCTTTATGGCCATCCTCGAGGTTACTGCTGGCCTCTCTTTGCTCTTTACCTACGAACAGAACGTAGCATGGCATTTGATAGTCATCGCCTCCTATACTATTATAAGAGGTATCTTTGAGATTATTCTTGGCCTCAAAGCAATAGACGACCTCACGGATAAATTTATCTGGATTTTAACTGGTGTATGTGCCTGTATTATGGGTGCGGTTATTTTTAATACTGGACATCTTGGCAATACCCCTTTTATTAAATATTTCGGGTCCTATATGATGGTTTTTGGCGTAGTTAACTTAATCTATGCTATTCATAATAAGGAACAGGCAAAGGACTATCGTCTTGAAAAAATTGCTACCAAAAAACAGACAACTAAGAATCTTGTTAATCCAAAAAGTTCCGAAGTAAAATCTAAAACTAAAATAGTCAAAAAGACTTCTGTCAAAAACGGTAAAAAATCGGCTAAATAGCATATTTGATTATTTAAAAAATATTTCTTCCGTAAACTAGCGTAATAAACGTAAATATGTTATAATTATGTCTCAAGGAGAAAATATGAACTATAAAATGCCAACCAAGGCTATCATCACTGATGCTGGATTTGCTAGCCGCTTTTTACCGATCACTAAAACTATTCCAAAAGCTATGTTGCCACTTGGTAATCGTCCAATTATGCAATTAGTAGTGGATGAATGTATTGAAGCCGGTATTACGGAAATTATTATTGTTGCCACACCTGAAGGCAAGCCGATTTACGAAGATTATTTCAATAACGCCGTAAATCATATCCGTAAGCAATTAATCGCTCAGGGAAAGATAGATCGCTATTCGCCAATTCAAGAAATTTTAGACTATCCAAAGATAACAGTTATCGAACAGGATCAATCATATCCATATGGCAATGGTTCTCCAATTGCCTCCGCCCGTAAGTTTATTCGCGACGACGAGGCTTTTATTGTTGCCTATTCTGACGATGTTGTCTTCGGTGCCTCTGATGTGAAGACCTTGAAAGAGTCTTTTGAAAAACACCAAGATGCCCAGGCCATAATTATTGCCCAAGAGATGCCAAAAGAGGTCCTAAATAAGTATGGTATTATCCGTTTGCAGGATGAAAACAAAATGACCCTTCATGATATTGTCGAAAAACCGAAAATTGAAGACGCACCTTCAAACCTTACTTCATACGGACGTTACTTGCTGACTCCAGATGTTTTTCAATATCTTGACCCAAAAAATACTGGTCTTGATGGAGAGCTTTGGACTGTTGACGCTATTACAAGAATGGTGAATGATGGCAATGTTTATGTAGAGAAAACACAGGGGCGCTGGATGACTACTGGTGATCCAAAGAATTATAACCTTGCCAGTCTCTATTATGCCTCTGAATACGAAGATTACGGTAAAGACTTGCTAGAGTCATTAAAATAGAAGCATAAAAAACAAAACCATAAAAAGACGCCTGGGAGCGTCTTTTTGATTGTATACTTCATCAAAATATAATACAATATAAGCGTAAAGGTTATATAAATGGAGTTAATATGAATCTAGCAGAATGGATTTTAGTTATGTTCTTATCAGTTACGCTGCTAATTTTTCTAATTGTCGGCATCGTTTTTCTCGTTAAGTTTACTAGTCTACTTTCTGAAATTGAGATTATGGTTCAAACTGGTCAGTCTATTTTTGATAAAGCCGATGACGTGGCTGATAATATTAAAGATCTTACCTCTGTTGGGCCCCTTGCTAAAGGCTTTGTCACAGAATATATTGGCAGAAAGTTATTTAACCTATTAAAAATTGATCGCAAGCCTAAAAAATCTGTCTTTGATGAATTCGAAGAGGACGATGATTCTGATAATAGAAAACCTACAAGGAATACTAAAATGACTTCAAAAAGAGTCAAGCCAAAGTTGAAAAACTAAACCACTATACTGATGGCTCAAAATTTACTATAATAGATACATTAAATAGGAGTTCAATTATGAAAAAAGATAACAATAAATTCTTCTTGGGCGTAGTTCTAGGCGCTGCCGTTGGCGTTATTGCAGGGATCCTGACCGCTCCAAAATCAGGTAAAGAAACTCGTCAAGACCTAAAAGAACAGGGAAAAAAGGCTCTTGATGAAACTAAGAAAACGAGTGTAAAGCTCTACCAAGGTACCAAGACTGGCGGTCAGAAATTGTTCGATAAAATCTTTAATAAAAAAGAAGAAGCTAAAGAAGAAGCCCTTGGTGTGGTTGAGGAAGTTTCCGAAACTGTCGAAGATCATTTAGCAGAATAAATCAGCAGGTTATAGAAATCTGTCATAATCCAATGTGGTATCAGTTTTAACTGGTGTTTAATTTTGGTGGTTTAAATAGGTAGGAAGTATATGTCAAATGAAGAAGAGATAAAAGCAGAGCACAAAAGTCAAGATGAGGCTTATCAAGATTTTTGCTGTGAACTAGATGATCCAAATCATCAGATTGGGCCTAGCGACTTTGTTCATCTTCATAATCATACTCACTATAGCTTGCTTGATGGTCTTACTAAGGTGCCAGATCTTATTGGTTACGTTAAAGAACAGGGAATGCAGGCTGTCGCAGTTACAGATCACGGTACCATGTCGAGTTTAATTGAACTCTATAAAGAAGCGAAAGCTGCCGATATTAAACCCATCCTGGGTCTTGAGGCCTATGTGGCTGCTCGTTCTCGTTTTGATCGTGATCCAGCCTACGATAAAGTACGCTATCATATCACTCTACTTTCCATGAATGACCAAGGCTTTGAAAATCTCTGTCGTCTCGCTACGGAAGCCGAGATTAACGGCAAATATTATAAACCTCGTATTGATCACGAAATTATGGAGAAATATAGTGAGGGAATTATTTGTCTTTCAGGCTGTGCAAGTTCCGAAATTTCCGTTCGTCTTAAAAATGGTGACATGGCAGGCGCCGAAAAGTTAGTCGACTGGTATAGTAAAGTCTATAAGGACCGTTTCTACCTTGAAATGCAGGATCATGGTCATCCAGATTCTCCTACCCACTGGGATGTGCAAGATCGAATCAACCGTGGACTGCAAGAAATCGCCAAAAAAACTGGTTTGCCACTGGTAGTGACCTGTGATGGCCATTATCTTAAACATGAAGATCAGGACGCCCACGAAATTCTGCTCTGTATTGGTACTGCCGCGAATCTTTCGGATCCAAACCGCATGACCTTAAAGGATTTTCAGCTACACGTCATCCCACCACAAGAAATTATTGATCGTTGGAGCAAAGATTATCCTGAAGCAATCAAAAATACAAGGAAAATTGCCGAACGCTGCAGTACAGAAATTCAGCTCGGTCGGATTCTAATTCCAAAATTCCCAGTTCCAGATGGTGATTCCGAAAAAAGCTACCTAGACAAGCTCGTCTTTCGTGGACTCGCCTTCCGCTATGGTGGCGTCACACAGGAAGAAGCAGAAAAACTCACGATTGAAGAGTGTCGAAAACTCCTCTCTGATAAAATTCTCGAACGTATTGATTATGAATTGGCCGTTGTCGACAAAATGGGTTATAACGGCTACTTCTTAATCGTCCAAGACTTTATCATGTGGGGAAAGACTCGTCGTATTATTTATGGCCCAGGTCGTGGCTCCGCCGCTGGCTCTATTCTAGCTTACGCTTTGCGTATTACCGAGCTAGATCCCATGAAGTACGATCTTCTCTTCGAGCGTTTCTTAAATCCTGATCGTATCTCTATGCCAGATATTGATACCGATATTCAGGATACTCGCCGTGATGAGGTTATTGACTACTGTACCGACAAATATGGCAAGGAACGTGTTGCTAACATTGTTACTTTTGGTAAAATGATGGCTAAAAACGCCGTACGTGACGTGGCTCGCGTCCTTGAAGTACCTTATGCCGAAGCTGATCGCATCGCTAAACTGGTGCCAGACCCGATCCAGGGCCATCATGTTAAATTGACTGATGCCATTGTTAATACTCCAGACCTCAAATATGAATATGAGCATAATCCAGTCGCTAAACAGGTCATTGATTATGCCTCAAAGCTTGAAGGTACTATCCGTTCACATGGTGTCCACGCTTGTGGTATTGTGATCGCTCCTGATGATCTCGTAAAATTCCTGCCACTCGAAGTCTCTGCCAAGGGTCCGCTTGCCACACAATATCCTTCTACGCAGGTCGAAGAATTAGGCCTTCTTAAGATGGACTTCTTGGGGCTCTCTAACCTCTCGGTTATTAATAATGCCCTGCGTATGATTCGTAAGGTTTATCATGACGATATCGACCTTTATAACGTCCCACTAGATGATCCACTTGCCTATCAACTTCTCCAGAATGCCGAAACCACTGGTGTCTTTCAGCTTGAATCTGCTGGTATGAAACGCTATCTTAAGGATCTGAAGGCCTCTAGTTTCGAGGATATTATCGCTATGGTGGCCCTTTATCGCCCTGGTCCGATGCAGTTCATTGATTCCTTCATTCGTCGAAAACACGGCGAAGAACCAATTACTTATCTCCACCCTGGTCTTGAAAATGCCCTAAAATCTACCTATGGAATCTTGATTTATCAGGAGCAGTTCATGCAGATCTCTAAGGAATGGTGCGGCTTTACTGGGGGTCAGGCCGATACTCTGCGTAAGGCAGTCGGTAAGAAGAAGGTTGCTCTGATGAATAAGGTAAAACCAGAGTTCATTAAGGGTGCTCAAGAAGTTGGCGGTGCCACTGAGGAACAAGCCGAAACGTTTTGGAATCAGCTTCTCGAATTTGCTAACTATTGTTTTAATAAGTCACACGCCGCGTGCTACGGCCTAGTGGCATATTGGACAGCCTATCTGAAGGCTCACTATCCTGATGCCTTTATGGCCGCTCTGATGACCTCGGATATGCGTTGGACCGACCGACTCGCGATTGAAATTGCAGAATGCAAGAGGATGGGCATTAAGGTCCTTGGCCCAGACATTAATCAATCCTATGCCGATTTTGGTATCGTCGGTGGAGAAAATACCATCCGTTTTGGGCTAGCTGCCATCAAAAGCATGGGGAAGGCCTTGATTGAGGAAATTGTGATTCCAGAACGCGATAAGAATGGTCCATTTAAATCTGTTTGTGATTTTGCCTCCCGAGTTGATAATACGAAATTTAATAAAAAATCATGGGAATCAGCAATCAAAACTGGTGCCTTTGATCGTTTTGCTTCACGCACAGATCTATTGTTTAACTTAGAAGAAATCCAGGCCTATGGAGGTAAAGTTCAAAAAGACCGTGCCTCTGGACAGACTGATCTTTTTGGTCTCATGGGTGATGCTGGTGCGATTCCTGAGCCCACCCTTCAAGAATCCCCTACTAAGGTCTCAGAAAAAGAGCAGCTGCTCTGGGAACGTGACCTTATGGGTCTCTATCTTTCCGCTCACCCTCTTGATAAATACGACCTCTATTTTGAAGAAAACACTCATCCGTTCACAATGGTTACTGCAGAAAATGATGGCAAGCAAGTAATTGTGGGTGGTATTATTACTGGTATTCGTACGATTCTTACAAAATCAAACACCAAAATGGCCTTCGTTAAAATTGAAAGTAAGACAGCCGAAACTGAATTTATTGTTTTTCCATCGCTATACGAGCAGGAAGGATCAAAGTTGGTAATAGATAATATTATTAAAGTTACAGGCCGAGTTAATGCTAGGGATAAAGATGGTAATATGACCTCTGATGTAAAAATTATCGCCGACTCTTTCTCCGTTGTTTCAGATGAAAAACTCGAAAATTATCAATCTACTGGCGCCAAGCTTGAAGAACCTAAGGATGCACCTAAAAAAGAATTTAAACGCAAAAAGTCCGTTGTTCCTGAGAATATCGCATCCAGGTTGTCAAATGACAAGAAAGACGATCAAAAGTCTAATAATAACAAAGACGACAAGACTAAGTCCACGTCAAATACTTCTCAAGAATCGCCTGAGGAAACTGTTCGCCGTGTGATTACGCCGCCAAAAGATCCTAGATCGCAAAAACTCTTTGTCCTAATCGAAAATCCCGAAGATACTGAAAAGTTAACGCGTATTCGTCGACTTTGTGATGATAATCCAGGTTTCCAGGAGATCATTCTTGTTTTGAAAGATGAATCGGGTAAAAAACCTCTACGCATGCCATTTCGCATCGATGCTTCGTCTGAATTAATCGAGCCCCTAAAATCTCTTGTTGGAGAATCTGGTGTGGTCTTAAAATAACTTTTTGCCTCTAACGTAGGCTTAACAAAATAGTATTTTTGAAAAGATTATGCTAAAATAGCACAAAAGAAGGTGGGAAGTGGATAAAATAACAAATTTTCTGAATGCAAAAATTTCTGGCTTAGTAACCAATAAGCCTGAGGTTCTGGCGGCTTATTCTAGAGACGCTAGTATTTTGGAAATTATGCCAAAAATTCTCTGTCTTCCTCAAAACGTTGAAGATATACAATACCTCTTACGTTTTGCTAATGAACTCGCCAAAAAAGGCTATCAACTGCCAGTAGCGGTGCGCGGCTCTGGCTTGGACCAAAGCGGCGCCGATCTGACGGAAGGCATGGTAATTTCTACCGAAAAACTTGATCAAATCCAAGAAATTGATGATCGAGCCAGATTGGTGCGAGTACAGGCTGGAGTGACCTTGGGTCAGTTAAATTCTGCGCTAGCTCTTTTTGGTCTTCGCCTGCCGATCGAGGCCGATCCTAGAGAGACCATCGGGGGACTAGTCTCTAATTTTTATACGGATAAAATTGCAAAAAAATATGGCAGCATCTACTACTACGTGGATCGGCTCGAGGCGGTACTCTCAAATGGTGAAGTCTTTCAGTCACAATCTCTCAATCCTTACGGTTTGAAAATCGCCAAAAAACAAGAAAATTTTGTTGGAAAGCTTTACCAATCAGTTGAAAAAATAATCAACGAATCGCATGAGCAGATTAGCGACATAAAGAAAAACAACCATGCACGCACGGGTTTTCATATGATCACTGAAGTCCAGCCATCATCTCGTGAATTTGATCTTGCCCCTCTCTTTTTTGGTACACAAGGTGCTCTTGGTGTGATTACGGAACTTATCCTTAAAGTTGTACCAGTTTCTCGTCCAACCAAACAAGCTCTTTTTGGCTTTGCAAATCTCAAGGACACTCTTGAATTCATGACAGAGTTAAAAAAACTTCAGCCACTCCGCATTGATTTTTACGACCAGAGGATTATTTCCTCCGTAGACCTACCGCAATTAGTTGAGAAAGCCGAGCATCTCTTGAAATCAAAATACCTCGTATTGACCGAGTTTGATGACCATTATTTTAAAAATTTAAGCAATTTAAAGAAATTAAAGAATCTAAACTTCGACAGGTCACTAGCAATTATTGATCAGCCTGAAATCGCGAAGATTGTTGCCCAAATTAAGAAATCTCTAGAGATATATAGGAATGATAGTACTGTAGTGGAACGAGTCATCCTTGCCGACCGTTCATATATTCCAGAAACGGAGTTTTATTCGTTCATCGATAGTATGTCTACACTTGAAAGGATTTTTGACCAGAAATTGCCTATTTTTGGCTCTTTTATGACAAATTTATATTCCGTGCGTCCTAGTTTTGACTTATCTCAAGTGGCCGATCGTAAGCAGGTTTTACGTTTCTTACAACAATATAGTAAATTAGTTGCCGATTCGGGTGGCAATCTCTGTGGTGGGTCGGCTGAAGGCCAGGTTCAAGCCTTAATGGTTAATCAGGTTACACCAGCAAAGACTCTCGATCTTTATCACCGCATCAAAACCTTATTTGATCCTGAAAATATCTTAAATCCCAAAATCAAACAAGGCGCCAACCTTGCAAATCTCGCACGTTTTATGCGAATCTCGCCTCAAATTGGTTTAATTCGTCAAGATTAAGGCATTATTTAAACGATTCACTATCTCTAATTGATCCCTATACGTGATCTAAAAAGCACAACTGCGTGCTATAATAAAGATATGAAAGTTACTACAAAGAATCTATCCGAAACCAAGGTTGAGGTTAACGTAACCCTTGATCAGAACGATCTCAAGGTCGCAGAAGATCAGGCTATCCTCCGCCTATCCAAAGAAATCCACGTTCAGGGTTTCCGTCCAGGTAAGGTACCTGCTGAAATTGCAAAGAAAAATATTAATCCAAACGATCTTGCCAGTACTACTGCCGATATTGCTGTTAGACGTACTGTACCAAAAGCCTTTGATGAAGCAAAGAATATCCCATTAGTTATTCCTAATGTTGACATCGTTAAATTTGTTCCAGGTGAAGTTCTTGAATACAAGGCCGTTGCAGAAATTGTCCCAGATATCAAACTCGGAGACTACAAAAATCTTAAGGTCAAACGCGAAGAATTTAAAGCCACAAAAGAAGATATCGATGACGTTCTTGCTCGTGTTCGTAGCGCCTATGCTGAAAAACAAGTAGTCAAACGTGAAGCAAAGATGGATGACGAAGTAGTTATCGACTTCGAGGGTAGTCTAAATGGTGAAAAATTTGAAGGTGGTGCCGCTAAGGATTTCCGTCTAAAGCTTGGCTCACATCAGTTCATTCCAGGCTTTGAGGAAGGTATTGTTGGACATAATTCTGGTGATCGCTTTGATCTCGAATTAACCTTCCCCAAAGGTTATCATGCAGAAAAACTAGCAGGACAAAAGACTGTCTTTAACGTTCTCTTGAAGCAGGTTAGTGAATTCATTCTTCCAGAATTAAATGACGACTTTGCCAAAAAATGTGGCCCATTCCAGACCATGGATGACCTTAAAAAGGATATCGAGTCTAATTTAACTGAACAAAACAAGGTAAAATCTGATGAAAAATTCAAAGATGATCTTGTTAACGAGTTAGTCAAGAAAAGTAAAATCGCTGCACCTGAAGTTCTTGTTGAAGACCAAATTCGTTTTATCAAACAGGATATTGAAGCTAATGCAAAGGCTCAAGGTTTATCTTTCGAAGATTATCTTACCCAAACTGGACAATCTGAGAATGATTGGAAGAAACAGATAAAAGAATTGGCGGAAGCTCGCGTAAAGGCTTCTCTCGTCCTTCAAATGGTAGCTCGTGAAGAGAAGATTGACATTGAAGATGAGATTGTTGACGCTAAAATCAACGAACTTCGTGAAGTTTATAAAAAGTCTAAGGAAGCTTTAAATAATCTAAAGGATAATAATGTCCGTCAAGATATTAAAAACCGTATGGTTATCGAGAAAACTTTAAACTACCTAGTTGAAGTAAATTCCAAGGCTGGCAAAGAATCAAAATCCGAAAAAGCTGACAAAAAATCTAAGTAGGCTTTGTATTAAAACCTGGCTAGAGTGTCACAACTGGCACTCTAGTTTTTTGTTAAATCCAAAATATGTATTAGTATCCGACGCTTGAACTCGCTAAGATCATCTATCACGATACGGATCGTTTTGAGCCAGCTCTTAACGATGAAATTAATTCCGATAATTTTCGCATCAATATCTACCATTCTCGTCCAGTCATCATTAAGGCAGGTACCACCAGTAAAATTATTATGTCTGACAATCTTAATATAAAAGCTTGGACAAAATCACAAAATATTAGTATTATAAATAATAAGCATAAATAAAATAAAACTGGAAACTAAAATGTCAAATCATGAAGGTCTACCACTAAAGGCTCAGGATAATTCACAAGAATCTTATAATTCTATCCAGAATGAATCAGAATATCAAAAAGAACTTCAGCGAAAAAGAACAAATGCTATCTATTCTAGTGTCCTCACATTAATTAGTTTTCAGGAAAGAAAAACTCCAGATACGAAGGAACCTTTGGTTACTCCGTATTATGAAAAGGCTTTAAGAACTCAAAAACAGGCCGAGCAGGCTGCTAAAAAAGAGGCATTTGTAACTGGCGAGCCAATGAAGAATATTGAAAAAATCCCTGGCGAAAACCCAAAAGATAGAAAGAATTATGCTTATCTTGAACGTCTTGATCTGGCGATCGAGCGTGGTGGTAATAAACTTGAAAAGAGGATTTGGCAAGAATCCATCAAAAATTTTGCTCCAATTATTGATAAAGGGAATATTAATAATAAATCTTGGACCCAACTTAAGGAGGCTTTTGATAAGAACCGTAAGGAGCAAGGTCTTCCTTCTGCCGAATATACCGAGTCCGAGATGAATAAAGATTACGAAAGACTTCGCCAAAATCAGATCGATTCTATAAACAGTTGGACGGAATATCTTAGTAACAAAGAAACCCCTTTTCCTACTTGGTTCAAGATCTATGCTTTTGATAGTGTTATCAAAATGGGTACATATAATCGCAAAGCTGGTAAATATGAAAATCGTGACAAGTCCACCATCGCTCCTTATCCAAAAGTTAGCCCAGCAGCTCTTGCTCTTACGCTTGATACGGTTAACGATTTTTTCGGGCAAGATAAAGAGAAATGGTTTACAGAGCATACCGATGATGACCAACTTAACGCAATTGTAAAATCCGGAAATTTTGGTAAGATTTACACATATTTTTTTAAAGAAACTTATAAACCTATCCCTACACCTGAACGTACAGAAGATATAAAAGGTGAATGGTTTGACTTTTATCCTGGACAAGAGGCTGAGCTAGCCGAAGCCTCTCAGGGCACACCTTGGTGTATTGCTAGCGAACATCAGGGTGCGTATCATCTAAAAACTAATGAGAATATTACAAATAATAAGGCTAGGTTTAGACTCTTTAAGTTGGAAAACGAAAACAGCATAGACGGAATGTCGAAAACTGCCTGTGCTTCTATTCGCTTTGATACGCAAGGACGAGTGGCGGAAGTATCAGGTTTAGCGAATGGTGGTAGTCAGGCCATCGAAGACTCCCTAGTTCCTATTGTTGAACAGGAGGCTTTTAAATATCCTCTTAACCCAAAAAAACATTTTAAAGAAAAATTTAGGGATAAAAAAGAGCTTATTAGATTGCAGGATAAAGCAAAAAAAGGAGAAGAACTCACTCTTGATGAATACGCGTTTCTATATGAAAAAAATCATGAAATTCTTACTTTAGATACTTACGGGGGTCCCGATCCGAAAATTGCAGAACTAAGAAATATCTATAACCTATCAAGATTATTGCAGGATGAAGATAAAGATGCTATCGATCAAGATATGTTAATGCAAAAACTTGACTGTGTCCTTGAAAATACCGATAGCAGTGATATATTCAATAACCTCAATACTCTTCTCGGAAAAGGTATCAATATTGATACTATCTTTAATAAGCTAGATAGTATTGGCGTCTCACGAAACCTCAATACTCTTCTCGAAAAAGGTATCAATATTGATACTATCTTCAATAAGCTAGATAGTATTGGCGTCTCACGAAAACTCAATACCCTTCTCGAAAAAGGTATCAATATTAATTCCATCTTCGATAAGTTGGATGACTATTATATTTCACAAAACCTCAATACCCTTCTCGAAAAAGGTATCAATATTGATGCGGCCTTTAATAGATTGAGTAGCGATGGCATTTCACAAAACCTCGACACTCTCCTCGAAAAAGGTGCCAGTATTAATATTATTTTAAATAAGCTAGGTAGTCATGGTATTTCACAAAACCTCAATACCCTTCTCGAAAAAGGCATCGATGTTGTTACTCTCCTTAATAAGCTGAGTAGTCATGGTATTTCACGAAACCTCAATACTCTTCTTGAAAACGGTATCGATATTAATGCTATTTTTAATAAGCTAGATAGTTATGATATTACGAAAAGCCTCAATGCCCTTCTTGAAAACGGCATCGGTATTAATGATATTTTAGATAAGCTAGATAGCTATGACATTCCACAAAGCCTCAATACCCTTCTCGAAAAAGGTGCCAGTATTAATATTATTTTAGATAAGCTAGGTAGTTATGGCATTTCACAAAACCTCAATACTCTTCTTGAAAAAGGCATCAATTTTAATACTATCTTTAATAAGCTAGGTAGTCATGGTATTTCACAAAACCTTGATACTCTTCTCAAAAACGGCATCGATGTTAACGTTATCTTTGACAAGCTAGATAGTTATGATATTACGAAAAGCTTTAATACCCTTCTCGAAAACGGTATAGATACTAACGTCATCTTTGATAAGTTGGATAGTTATGGCGTTTTTTATCATTTAGATACTCTTCTTGAAAACGGTGTCGACATTAACGCAGCCTTCAATAAGTTGGATAGTTATGGTGTATTACTAAATCTCAATACTCTTCTTGAGAATGGTGTCGACGTTAATAGGGCCTTTAATATGTTGAACAGTGATGGTGTTTTGCTAAATTTTGAGTTACTTGCGAAACATGGTATCCCTGTCAATCTTCTTATTTCAAAAATGAATCTTCAAGGTATTGAGACGCATCTAGATATTATTCAGTCTGATCCAGCCAATATTAAGCCCGCCCAGTCAGCTATTTATCGCGATGTAATAATTGATGGTATTGGAGAATATTCTCTGGAAAATATTAGCGATAATGTAATTATTGATAAAGTTCTAGATAATCAATTAGACTCAGTTATAAAAGGTGGTAACTTAGAGCTAGCTATGAATAAAATGATGGAAGAAACACTTCCTAATAGCCTCAAAACATTCTTAGAGCAACATCCTGCTGATTTTAACAGCATTAAGCCCGAATTGTATAGCAAATTGGTCTCAGAGTTTATAGAGTCTTATGTAGACAGTGATGAAGTTGTAAAATTGAACGATGATCGTGTGATAAGGTCCCTTGTTGGTCCTGACCTTATTTATAATTTAAATAACCTTCTTCAGGTAATGCCAATTGATCGCATAGTTGCTAATATGCGCCCAGCCGATATTGAAACCTATCATGACGAATTAGTCGCCCACGGTGCCAGTCTTTAGTATTAAATCTTGTTATGGTATAATAGCGGAGATGAAATTAAATGCATCTTACTACAGATTCTTCTGTGGTTTTAGTATCAGTGTTTTTATCTTAACCTTAGTCCTAGGTGTCTTTTTTAGTATGCGTCCAACTTATGCTGAGTCGAATAATTCCGATAATGGTGTTGTTTCCGATAGTCACTTCGTTACTTTTTATGACGAAACGAAGTCCTTAACCATCAAAACCAGCGCCAAGACTGTCAAAGAAGCACTTGAGCGTGCCAAAATCAATTACCATGACACCGATCGTGTTGAGCCAGCTCTCACCGATGAAATCAATTCTGATAATTTCCGAATCAACATCTATCGCTCTCGACCAGTTATTATCAAAGCTGGTACTACTAGCAAATTTGTGATGTCTGCCAGTCTTGATCCTAAGGAAATTGCTCATGATGCAGGCCTTACAATTTATGATGGTGATGAATTTAATCTTGTCTCAAATCAGAACATCCTTGAATCGGGTGTTGCTACAGTTTATCAATTAACCCGTAACGGTGGCCGCACTATTACTATAGAAGAAGATATCCCGTACGCTGAAAAAACGGTCAGTGATTCTTCTCTCGCTACTGGGCAAACCAATCTTCGTCAGGTGGGGGAACTTGGTCGTAAGAGTTCTATCTATCGCGTCAATTTTGTTGACGGCAAGGAAGTTTCTCGTGAGCTCGTTAGCTCAGAGGTAGTAAAAAATCCTGTTGATCGTATTACTGCGGTTGGTATGAAAAAATCCATTCCACCTGAATGGGAGACCTGTGCTTCCTACGCTCGTGCCGCTGGTGTTTCCGAGGCGGATCTTCATGTTGCTCTTACCTTAATCTATCGTGAATCAGGCTGTCGTTTTGACGCTACGAATGCCGGCAGTAGTGCTTATGGTATTCCGCAAGCGCTTCCAGGCTCCAAAATGGCAAGTGCTGGTGCAGACTGGCAGACCAACCCAGTCACTCAAATTCGCTGGATGATTGGCTATGTTACTGGCCGTTATGGTGGTTGGAGCCAGGCTTGGAGCTTCTGGCAATCACGCCACTGGTACTAGGAGAAACTGATGCTACAGAATAAAAAACACCTTGGACAAAACTGGCTCAAAAACCGACCAGTTCTTGAAGAAATCGCTGAAAGTGCAGTGATAGATACTGCTGATCCGGAAACCCCTCAGCCCCTCTGTCTTGAAATTGGTCCAGGACTCGGTACTCTCACTAGCTCCCTGCTTCGTCGTTTTCCAAAAGTGTTGGCTGTCGAATATGATGAGAAACTAGCCTCTAACCTTCCGAAATCTTTTCCTGGTAAAAACTTAGAAGTCATTCATCAGGATTTTCTTCAATTCGATCTCAATCAGATTAAAGAGCCATATGTTGCGGTAGGGAATATTCCTTACTATATCACCAGCCCAATTATTCAGAAATTAATTTCCGCTTCCAATCCACCAGAGAAAATTGTTTTGCTTATGCAAAAAGAAGTCGCCGATCGCCTACTTTTTGATGTTGGAAAATATACTTACCTTACACTAGCCGTCCTCAATTTTGCCGATATTTTGCCAGGAATCTTTGTGGATCGAAGTCTCTTTACTCCTCCGCCAAAAGTTGATTCCGCTTCAGTTATTTTAGTTCCACGCCCTACTCCAATTGTTAGTACGGAAGTTTTGCGTTTTATTAAGCAATGTTTCATGAATCCACGAAAAAAGCTGATTACTTGCTTACCTTTCCTCACTCAAAAAACTCGTGAAGAAATTAAGGAAATTTATCATTCACTCAACCTCGACGAGAACTATCGTCCTGCCGATCTTACACTTTCCGATTGGCAGAAAGTGTATGACCTTACTCGACCCACCTTATAATTTATAACGCTTATTAAAAAGTTGTTACAGCCCATCAATTATGCTAAGATAGACATAAGCGTTTATCTAATATTTTATCTAATCAAAGGAACAAAATGGATCCAATTCCACAGCCTCAACACCAAAATGATGATCTTACATTAAATAAGAAGCCAGACTTTTTAGGACCAAATCCGTCAACCACTACCACATCTGCATCCGCCCCATCGACTATTTCTGTTACGCCGCTTTCAACTCCAGCTTCCGCACCAGCTTCGCCAATCTCGGCAGTTTCTACACCAGCCTCTACGTCAGTCTCACCAACTCCACCAACTCCACCAACCTCTCCTGTTTCAGTCTCTGCTAATCCTGAGCTTGACAGTCTAATGACTGAGTTAAATAATTACCAGCCTACCGCTGAAGATCTTCAAGTATCTGTACAGAGACCTACCGAGTCTGTTGCTGCCCCTAATTCAGTTTCTCCACTTACTCCTTCAGATCCAACCCTCTCAGTTTCTCCACTCAATACTACTCCTACAGACTCAAATATTAATATTGATCCACTTGCTGATAACTCATCTCAAAATAGTCCAGCTATGGGTGTCACCGAGTTAGGTGTCTCGAATGAAGGCTCTAACTTATCTCCCGAGTCCACTGAGAATAATGAGGCTAGTGAAGAAGACCAGGAAGAGAAGCCACTTGTTGCTGCCGCGCCAACTCCAGGTTCTATTGGTAGTGCAGTATCCTATGCTGATTTTGAAAAGAAGCAGGCCGAAGAAGCTGCAAAAAGAGCAAAAAATGAAGGTAAACCTAAGATTAAGCTAAACCGTACTACCATCCTAATTATTATTGCCGCGGTACTCCTAGTTGTGGTCGGCATCATCATGGCAATCATGTTCCTTGGCGGACCACAGAAGAAGCCGACAGAAGCCTCTGGCAAAAATCAGATCACCAAGGCCTCCACTAAAATTCTCACCTGCGTGCGACCTCTTAGTACCAACGAATCTTCTGAGGTTGGTGCTGCCTATGGTAATTTCGAAAGACAGTTTACTTTTGGTAATGATAATCTAAATTCTATTTCGGAAAATTATATCTATCAATTCAATAGCGAGAGTGAAGCTGTTACTGCAAAAACCACACTTGATTCTACGATTAAGTCAGATGACGGTATTAAGGTGACAACTGAAACTAATCTCAATCAGCTCAAGAAAATTTCAGTAATCTCAGACAAGAATGTTGAAAGTCACCTAAAATCTCTTTCCGAGTTTAGTTCAATCACTAGCTACGATCTCAATTCCTTAATGCTAGCAGAGAATCAAACTGGACTTTCTTGCTCTACTATCGAGTAGAATTTTATACTACTAAACGGGGAAGGTACTGAAAACCTCCCCGTTTTTTGATTATATCTTTTGTAGTATAATTAATAAGATAATAATTTTTAAAAATATCAAAGGATCCCATGTCTCAAAAAAAATATATTACGACGGCAATTCCATATGTTAATGGCGCGCCCCACATCGGGCATGCCGAAGATTATCTTCTAGCTGATATCTATGCTAGGTATCAAAAGATGCAGGGCATGGATGTCCGTTTTCAGGCTGGTACTGACGAGCATGGCAATAAGATTGAAAAGAAGGCACATGAAAATCAACTAGATATTCAGGCCTATGTTGACCAAAACTCTGCAATGTTTAAAAATTTTCTTCAGAAATTTGAAATTGGGTATACAGATTTTATCCGCACTACTAATCCTGATCATATTAAAAGGGTGCAAAAAATCTGGCAGCGTCTAGAAAAACATATTTATTCTTCCAGTTATGATGGTTGGTATTGTGAGGGTTGTGAGCGCTTTGTTACTCAAAAAGAGTACGAAGAAAATCAAGGTTCGTGTCCTGATCATCGTACTTCGTATCAGCATCTCACCGAATCAAATTATTATTTCCGCGTTTCAGATTTTAAGAATCAAATCAAATCTGCTATTGAAAGTGGAGAAATGCAAATTCTTCCTGAGTTTCGTAAGAATGAACTATTAAGACTCTTAGAAGATGCGCCTGATGTTTCTATTTCGCGGCCTGTTTCTCACCTTAAATGGGGTATTCCAGTACCAGGCGATGAGACTCAGGTCATGTATGTCTGGATGGATGCACTAACGAACTATATAACGGTCTTAGGCTACCCAGATCAAGATATCTCTGATTATTGGCCAGCTACTGTTCAGGTGGTAGGTAAAGACATTCTGCGTTTTCACGCCATTCTTTGGCCAGCAATTCTTTTGGGGCTTGGCCTACCTCTGCCGCGCACTATTCTGTCCCACGGCTTTATTCTTGTTGATGGTCAAAAAATCAGCAAGAGCCTAGGCAATGGTATCGAACCAGTTGAGGTCTTAGAAAGGCGCGGTATTAATGCTTTTCGCTACTTCTTCACCAGACATATTGATACTTTTCTTGATGCAGATTTTACCTGGGAGAAATTTGAAAATGCCTATCGTAATGAACTTGCAAACGATTATGGTAATCTTGTCCAAAGGCTTTCCGTTCTTTGTCAAAAAAATGCCGTAGAAAAGCTTGAATTTGGTCTGGAACTTGCAGGTGATTATGTCGAGCTTATGGAACGCTTTGAATTTACTAATGCCATCAATAAGGCTTGGGGCATGATTCAGGATATTAATCGACATATTGAAGAACAAAAGCCATGGCAACTTGCTAAAACTAATCCTACGACAGCTAAAGAAAGTCTTACTCAGCTTGTTAAGGAGCTACTCATTGCAAATCATCATTTAAAACCATTTCTCCCGATTGCTGAAACCGTTGAGAAAATCTTTATGGGATCTGGCGAGATCTTACCTCCGTCCACTCCTCTTTTTCCCAAAGACTAGTTAAAAAACCAAGTAAGCCTATATGTCGTATGCTATCTGAAATATAAGCCTTAAAAATAGCCTCATTCGAGGCTATTTTTATCAGTAGTTTTAATTATTTTTCGTGGCAGTGACCATCTTTACAGTGGTGACATTTTTCACATTCATCCTCATCTGCAAGAGTAGTAGCAATGTCGCCAATGAAGAAGGCTAATACGCTAGCTACAATAGGAGCCAAGATAAAGACTAATACTTCAAAACCGACTTTACTAATTAGGGTACCAAAATTCTCAGCTGAAGTTGGGAAAATCTGGTACATAATAGCGACTGCTGGGTTTAAGATAAAGTTATTGGAAATCTTGAAGAAATTACTTGAAATAACAATAGCGAAAAGTACTGCAAGCACCATACCTCCACCAACGATTGCAGCATAGGTGAAAGCGCTACGGCGTGATTTGTACTCTTGAGCTCGGTTAAAGAAGAATGCTAGGGTGAAGACACCTAGGAATTCAACTGCAAGTAATTGCCAAAGATTTGAAGCTTCAACAGCGGTTAATGCAGGGAGATCAACCTTGGTTTCGCCAGCCATACGAAATGCATTGACGATTACTAGGCCAAGCCAAGCACCAACGACCTGGGCGACCATATATAGTACACCACGAATGGCGGAAACACGACGAGTCGCCATCATGCCTGCGGTTAATGCGGGGTTTAGGTGAGCACCAGAAAGTGAAAAGACTGCCAAAGTAACACCGATTACACCAAATAGGATGTATAGTGGTTGATAAATTCCGAGTGTCAAAAGAAGAATGGTGATGAACATTGTTCCAAGCAACTCACCAGCTAAAGCACCCCAAATTCTTGGTGATTTAAAAATGGTTAAGATATTTTCTTCTGGATCACCTTTTTTAGCGAAGAAATTTGCAAAAATACATTTACTCTTTTTGTTTTCTTTCATTTTTACTTCGGCTATCTCAGTGACGATTGTTTCCG
>ERZ772974.900-NODE-900-length-20380-cov-8.056876_pt1 | contig 20380 bp, 14 predicted proteins | sample MGYA00580671_ERZ772974 | MGnify/ENA primary metagenome ERZ772974 (study PRJEB29015, sample SAMEA2738065) | human oral metagenome | biome: human oral; feature: human-associated habitat; material: saliva | place: China | collected 2218 ... | reverse complement strand
TGTCTAAAAAATCACACCTGTCTTCTTTTGTCATTATGTCATTATGTCTAAAAAACCACACCTGTCTTCTTTTGTCATTATGTCATTATGTCTAAAAAAAAATACCTGTCTCCCCTCATGCCGTGTGTTCTCCTGTCTAAAGATGTATATGTTTGTATTTTTTATAAAACTATCTATTATTTCGTTGCATACTCAGTTTTTTTTTATTAAATTTGCACAATTAATACAACAGTTGATTAACGGAACGAATTAAATTAATCAATCCTCTTGCGATAAGAAAGGAGTTTTCTTGTAATAAAGGAGCAATCTAATAGAATGAATAAAACCAGAGTAAATAAAAACAAAGTTTATGAGTAAAAAGTTACTTATCTGTTTTGTCATGCTGTTAACCTACGTTTCAACAGCATTGGCACAAACGAAGATTTCGGGAACAGTGGTGGCTGCCGAAGATAACCAACCCGTTATCGGAGCCACCATCATGGTCGTGGGCACCAAAGCGGGTGTAGTGACCGATGTCGATGGAAAGTTCTCGCTGACCACTGACGTTGCTAATCCTCAAGTCACTGTGGGCTATATCGGTATGGTCTCACAGACGTTGAAGGGCACTACCGACATGAAGGTGGTGCTTAAGTCGAGTACACAGGCACTGAAGGAGGTGGTTGTGACGGGTCTTACCCGCACCGACCGCCGTCTCTTTACGGGTGCTACAGACAAGGTAGATGCCGACAAGGCTCGTCTAAGTGGTGTGGCCGACATCAGTAGATCATTAGAGGGTCAGGCCGCTGGTGTGTCTGTTCAGAACGTCAGTGGAACCTTCGGTACGGCGCCAAAGATACGCATCCGTAGTGCTACCTCTATCTATGGAAGTAGCAAACCACTATGGGTTGTCGACGGAGTCATCATGGAAGACGCCGCTAACGTGGGTGCTGACGACTTGGCATCGGGCAATCCAGAGACCCTCATCTCGTCGGCCATCGCAGGACTCAACGCTGACGACATCGAGAGTTTCCAGATACTTAAGGACGGTTCGGCCACCTCTATCTATGGTGCAAGAGCCATGGCTGGTGTGATCGTAGTGACCACCAAGAAGGGAAAGCAGGGCCAGGCCCACATTAGTTATACGGGTGAGTTCACCTCACGTTTGGTTCCTTCGTATCGTAACTTCGACATTCTCGATTCAAAGGAACAGATGGGTATCTATCGAGAGTTGGCCGATAAGGGTTGGCTAAACTTCTCTGATGTGCTCAATGGCAGCGAGTATGGCATCTATGGAAAGATGTATGAGCTGATAAACACGTATTATCCAACCACTGGTCGCTTTGCTTTAGAGAACACGACCGAGGCTCGCAACCGTTATCTTCAGCGTGCCGAGTTCCGCAATACCAACTGGTTTAAGGAGCTGTTCTCATCGAACATCATGCAAAGTCACTCTATTAGCTTGAGCGGAGGAACGCAGAAATCAAACTACTATGCGTCGTTCAGTGCATTGTTAGACCCAGGATGGTACAAGCAGAGCAACGTCAACCGCTATACTATCAACGTCAACCTTACGCATCATCTGGCTGATAATCTATCGTTGAACCTCATCGGAGGTGCCGCTTACCGTAAGCAACGCGCCCCAGGAACATTAGGTCAAGATGTCGACGTAGTAGGTGGTGAGGTGAAACGCGACTTTGATATCAACCCTTACTCCTACGCCAGCAACACCTCAAGAGTGCTGGATCCGTCGGCAACCTACGTAGCCAATTATGCGCCATTCAATATCTTCCATGAGTTAGACAATAACTATATCGACCTGAACACACTTGATGCTCGTTTCCAGTTAGAGCTGAAGTATAAGCCACTGAAAGGCTTGGAGTTGTCGCTCTTGGGTGCTTTTAAGTATATGACCTCCACACAGGAGCATTATGTGAAGGACGACTCCAATCAGGCTTTAGCCTATCGTGCGATGGCAAACGGTATTATCCGTGATGCCAACAAGTATCTCTATAAAGATCCCGACAACCCTTATGTGTTGCCAATGACCGTCTTACCTTACGGAGGACTGTATCATAAAGGTGATAACCGCATGAGTGATTACGACGTGAGAGCCACTGCCAATTACAGTCATACGTTCGCTGAGAAGCATATCATGAACCTCTTTGGGGGTATGGAGTTGACCAATATCGAGCGTCAACGCAATGCCTTCGAGGGTCCGGGACTACGTTATAATGCGGGTATGGTACCTTTCTATATCTATCAATACTTCAAACGTTCGTTGGAGTCAGGCAACACCTTCTATACTATCACGCCTACTAACTCTCGTAGTGTAGCGTTCTACAGCAATGCAACCTACAGTTATCAAGGTCGTTATGTATTCAATGGTACGTTGCGATATGAGGGTTCTAACCAGATGGGAAGGAACCGCAGTGCACGCTGGATGCCTACGTGGAACGTGTCAGGAGCATGGAACGTGCATGAAGAGAACTGGTTTGCAAAGCTCTCACCACTGTCTCGTCTGACGCTGCGCGCCTCATACAGTCTGACAGGTACACCTCCTGACGCCTCATATAGTAACTCAACAGCCATCCTCACAGCCTCAACACCTTTCCGACTCTTTGCTGAAGACCAAGAGCCACAACTTGAGATTAGCGAGTTGGCAAACTCTACCTTGACCTATGAGAAGAAGAATGAGCTAAACCTTGGGTTTGATGCTTCGTTGTGGAACAACCGCTTGGGCATCACATTCGACTATTATACACGTAAGAACTTCGATGAGATAGGACCCATGGTGACCGCTGGCTTGGGTGGTGAGATTATACGAGCTGCCAACGTGGCCGAGATGAACTCGAATGGTGTAGAGTTCAGCCTCTCCTCTGTCAACATGCGTACAAAGGACTTCACATGGACCACCAACTTCATCTACTCGCATGCTACGACGAAGATAACAAAGCTCTTTAACCAAGGAAACGTCATGAGCTTGGTGAGTGGTAACGGTTTTGCAAAGAAGGGTTATCCTGCTCGTGCACTGTTCTCCATACCTTTCGTGGGACTGAACAACGACGGTGTGCCTATGGTAATCAATGAGAAAGGACAGGTGACCACCGATGATATCAACTTCCAAGAACGTACACAAACAGACTTCCTAAAGTATGAAGGGCCTACTGACCCTACACATACAGGATCATTGGGAAATATGTTCACTTATAAAGGACTGCGTCTGAACGTCTTCTTTACATACGCCTTTGGCAACGTCGTACGCCTCGACCCTAAGTTCAGAGCACGTTATAACGACCTCGTTTCGATGACGAATGCGTTCAAGAACCGCTGGATGGCATCTGGAGAAGAGAAGGAAACGGACGTACCAGGTATCCTCTCTAAGAGCCAGTATATGGCCAACACGAATGTACGCTTGGGTTATAACGCTTATAACTACAGCGATGTACGTATCGCAAAGGGCGACTTCATTCGTCTGAAAGAGATTTCCTTAGGATATGACTTCCCTGCTGCAATGTTCCAACACAGTATGATCAAGAACCTTGCCTTGAAGCTTCAAGCAACCAATCTCTTCCTCCTTTATGCCGACAAGCGCCTCAACGGACAAGACCCAGAGTTCTATAATGTGGGCGGTGTAGCATCTCCTATGCCAAAGCAATTTACGTTAACAGTGAAACTCGGACTATAATACTTACGAAGATGAAAGTCAATAAATATATTACCTACTTGCCAGTAGCTTTGTTATCACTTGCGTTTACGGCGTGTAACGACTTCTTGGACAAGTATCCCGACAGCCGTATGGACCTTAAAACGCCTACGGAAGTGAGCCAACTCTTGGTGAGTGCTTATCCACAAGCTCACCCTGCTTATCTCACAGAGATGTACTCTGATAATACTGATGAGCAACTCCATAGTACGTGGAGTGCCTTCGATAGATTTCAGGAGCAGGCTTATCAGTGGAAAGACATCGATGACGTCAGCAATACGGAGACTCCTTACCAGCTGTGGTCGGCCCATTATGCAGCCATCTCAGCATGTAACGAGGCCATAGAATACATCGATAAAACCGTTAAGGACACGCAGACTGAAGAGGAGTATAGCGCACAGTTGGGCGAAGCCTTGCTCTGTCGTGCCTTCTCAATGTTTCAGTTATCGACCGTCTTCTGCCAGGCCTACGACAAAGCCACAGCCGATAAGCAGTTAGGACTGCCTTATCCTACACAGCCTGAGAAGGTCGTTGGACGCACTATGGAGCGTGGCACGTTGGCCGAACTCTACCAGAAGATAGAGGCCGACATGCTTAAAGGCATATCACTCGTTGGTACGAAGTATGCTAAACCAAAGTTCCATTTCACCAAGCAGGCCGCTTACGCCTTCGCTACTCGCTTCTATCTCTATGCTCAACAGTATGATAAAGCGGTGATGTATGCCAATAAGGTATTAGGCGAACAGCCTACTGACATCCTGCGTAACTGGGCTGAGTGGAACCGCTTAGGACCAAGTGGAAACGTACAGCCAAACGCTTTCGTGGCTGCAAGCGACAATGCTAACATCCTCTTGTTGACGGTTCCTTCACAGTGGGGAGTCATCAGTATTCCTATTCTCGCTGGTAGTAAGTATGCCCATGGAGAGCTGATTAGCAAGAACGAGACCCTCCAAGCTCCTGGACCATGGGGTGACAGCGGGTCGACACTGAACTATACTGTCTTATATAATAATGGTGTGTCAAAGTATTGTCTACGTAAGATTCCATACGTACCAAAGGTGATCGACGCTACAGCCGAGATTGGTGTGCCTTACGGAGAGTATGCTGTTTTCAACACCGACCTCACCCTCTTGGAGCGTGCCGAGGCTTATGCCCTCTCAGGACAGTATGCCAAAGCGTTGCAGGACATCAATAGTGAGCTATCTGTCTTCTCAAAGAATAGGAAGCAGTTGACGCTGGCCGAGATACAAGACTTCTATCGTTCAATGGCCTACTACACGCCAACGAAGCCTACTCCAAAGAAGGCTCTCCACCCATCGTTCAGCATTGAGTCGACAACACAAGAGCCTCTCTTGCAGTGTCTCCTACAGCTGAAACGACTCGTGACCATCCACGAGGGGCTCCGTCTGCAGGATGTTAAGCGTTACGGAATAACCCTCTATCGTAGGAAGGTAGACGTTCAGTCGAACGTGACAGCCGTCACCGACTCTATGAAAGCTGGTGATCCACGACTGGCTATACAGTTGCCTCAGGACGTTATCACGGCTGGCATCACAGCTAATCCACGTAATAATTAAAAAAGAAAGGTTATGAAAAAGTATTTATATTTGGTCGTTACCGCACTTGTAGGCTGTGGTGTGCTGTTGTCATCATGTAGCGATGACAAGATTGAGGGCGACTCTATCTTCTCGACAGCACCCGTGCAACGCAACCCATTCGACCAGTGGTTGTATAAGAACTACACCATGCCTTATAACATAGAGTTTCAGTATCGACTCAAGACAGAGGAGACCGACCAGGCTTATAACTTTGTTCCGGCCGACTCAGCAAAGTCGGTTAAGTTGGCTATCCTCACGAAGTACATGTGGTTTGACGCTTATGCAGAGACCGTTGGACTTGACTTTGTCAAAGAGAACTCGCCACGTATCATCGTTGTCACGGGTACTCCGGGCTACACACGCTATCGCACTGAGGTCATCGGTAGTGCTGAGGGCGGATATAAGGTGCGTCTCGGTAAGGTCAATGCACTCACTGATGACCAGCTGAAGGACTATGGTAGTATGACAAACTACTATTTCCATACCATGCACCATGAGTTTATGCACATCTTGAACCAGAAGAAGCCGTACGATGAATCGTATGATAATATCTCTCGTTCGGACTATGTTAGTGGCAACTGGACCTCCATCCCCGATAAAAAGGCACAGAGTATGGGATTTGTTTCGGCCTACTCTATGGAGAACCCTGCCGAGGACATTGCCGAACTCTACTCTATCTACGTGACGAGTACACCGCAGGATTGGGCCACTATCATGCGCAATGCGGGTAATAAGGGTGGCTCTATCATCAACAGAAAACTAAAGATGATACGTGAATACATGAGTAATTCATGGAATGTAGACATCGAACTGCTGCGCAACGCTATCCTCCGTAGAGGTGGGAAGATTGGTTCGCTCGACCTTAACACGCTGGAGTAAGAATGGTGTTGTACGTATATTATCAATAAACTAACAATCAATGGGTTACGACCTTGGCCTTCTCTCCCACAAAGGGACAGCCGATGGGCGCACAAGACGCCCCACGGCTGCCGAGAAGACAAGGCCAACTGACCCAATAAAAGGAAATGGATAAGCAAATGAAAAAAATATATTTACTGTTCATGGCTATCATGCTGACGCTCTCTCTGCAGTCGTGTCTGCATGACGATAAGACCACCTTCGACCTGCCAGCGGCCGACCGCATAGAGAAGAAAGTTGCCGATTACAAAGCACTCTTAGAGTCGGCTGACGACGGATGGGTGATGCAGTATTACACAGGTAAGAACTATAGCTATGGCGGATATACGTTGTTACTGAAGTTCAAGAACGGCAACGTGACCGCTATGGGCGATGTGAAGGATATCGAAGCACGGGCTACTTCGGGCTACGATGTCGTGAAAGACCTCGGTCCGACACTCTCTTTCAATGGCTATAACGCTGTCATTCACCCCTTGGCGGAGACCTGGTTGGGTAGTCCTGACGGTGCGCAGGGCGACTATGAGTTCTCTATTCTCCGTGCAACAAACGATAGTATCTTCCTTAAAGGACGTAAGTGGCACAACGAGATGCTCCTCACTCGTCTGCCTAAGGGTACTAACTGGGAGGAATACATGCTCGGTCTTGCCACGGTGATGCAGGGGATGAACGTCGAGACCTACGACTTTATCCTGGGCAATGACACCCTCGCTCAGGGCACACTGACGCAGGAGGTGAGACGACTCAACGTCACCATTGGCGACTCTACATGGTCGATGCCATACTGCACCACCAATACGGGTATCGTACTTCGTCAACCGCTTGTCATCAAGAACAAGAAGTATCAGCATTTTACTTGGAATGAGGAAGACCACTCGCTGACGCAGGACGACCTCAAAATCATACAGTTCTTGCCGAAGAGCCATAAGGATATTGACTTCTGGATAGGTGAGTGGCAACTCAAGACGAGCCTCCGCAAACGTATCAGACTTACCTTGGAGAGGGGTTCAGTGGCTAATACACTGAAGGGAAAGTTGAACCTCAATAACGTCAACTACGAGATTCTCCTCACCTACGACCCTGCCACTGGCCACTTGGAGTTGCCGGGACAGCCTGTTACCGACCCTACTTATAAGTATCCGGCAGGTATTCTTCTGATCCCAGCATCCGCTAAGGAGGGTAAACTCTTTGGTGATGGAACGGGTAGTCTGTTCTTCACTTGGGACGACGACATGGAGCGTGCGAAGGCTGAAGACAGTGGACAAATAACGGGTCACACGGTTGACTCCTTCTTTGGAGTGGCTTACGGCGAAGACCTACAACCGGTCACTGATGCGCAAGGCAACTATGTCTATGCCTTCACACTACCTAATATTCAATACATGACGAAAATTAATTAAGGATGAAAAAGTATATTTCTTTATTCATGATCGCTGCTGCGGCCGTGCTCGGAACGGCTTGCAGCAACAATGAGAACGAACTGCCGGAGTATGCCGCTGGGCTGAATGTCGTGAAGGCGGAGACGGCCTTTAATGTCGTCGGGGGTACAAAGGAGGTGAAGATGACGTCTGAACCGGCCAAGGCCTACGCTCAAGATGCCTGGCTGACGGTGACGAAGAAGGCTGAGACGCTCCTCCTGACGGCAACAACGAATACGAGTCCACAGAGCCGTAACACGCTCTTGGTCGTTAAGAACGCTCAGGGCGACTCTATCACACTGAATGTTCAACAGGAGGGTATCACCTTTGGACTCCCTGCGGGGCAGGATATCTACACTGACGATAAGGCGGTGCAGAAGACAATGATTGCTACTGCGAACTTGCCTGTGACCTATACGACAACTGGCGACTGGCTTTCTGTGGACGAACAGGGTAGTGAACTGACCGTGAAGGCGACGGAGAACACTACGGGTAAGGCTCGTGTGGGATGGGTCATAGCAAAGGCTGCAGGACTGGTCGACTCGCTGAAGGTGGTTCAGGCTGCTCTCTCCGACTTCGTGGGCGACTATGTTCAGACGGCGAAGATGCGTGACGCCAACCGTAACTTGGTACGCAAGACGTCTAACGTACGCATCGAAGCGACAGGAACGAATAAGGCGAACTTCATTGTCGACAATAAATACACGTGGCCAGTAGACTTTATTCCGGGCAAGGGCTTTAAGATGACGAATGGTAAGGTGGTCTTTAAGCATGAGGTGCAGACTGGGGTTTACGAATACTACATCTCTGTCATCGTGGCTGATGACTTTAGTAAGGAGCACGAGACGGCTATCAATGGTACACAGGAGAGTATCTTCTTGGCTATTGACAATGCTGGTAAGCTGGGCTTCAAAGAGTACCAGAAGCTGGCGTCTGAGCAGACTTTCTCTTCTTACGGATGGAACCGTTTCTCTGATTCTAAGCCTGTCATGGGTGCCTACCGTGGTATCGGTGAGGTCTATGTGGAGCCGACAATAGAGAAGACGAGGTGATGGTTCCAGTTGACAAGTAGACAAGTTGACGAGTAAACCAGTTGCTTGTAAAGACAAAGTATTTGTTAGACAGAGTAACAAAGGAACGGAGATTAGTAACACGTTAACAAGTTAACGAGTCTGCCAAAGGCTTGCTGAGACTGGATATAAGTAAGACAAAGTAACATGCGGACGTGCTACAAGTTGACAAGTTGACCTGTTTGACGAGTATACCAGTTGCTTGCGAAAAGGTAAGAAAACATTCTGAGATATTTTAGTTGACGAGTGGGTGAGTTTCTAAACTTACTCACTCGTTTTCTTTTAACTGCTTCTCACCAACATTATCTATTAACTCGTCTACTCGTAAACTTGTCAACTCGTAAACTCGTAAACTTATCAGTGAGTTTCTAAACTTGCTCACTCGTTTTCTTTTAACTGCTTCTCACCAACATTATCTATTAACCCGTCTACTCGTCAACACGTTTACTCGTTAACTTAAATACACCACTCACCCACACTATCTATTAACCCGTCTACTCGTAAACTCGTTTACTTGTCAACTTGAACACCCCCTCTAAGGAAATAGAAGAGCCTCTTCTCCATTCGAGAACATGCCCTTCTTGCACGCAGAACACGCCCTTCTTGGGGCAAGAAGGGCATGTCCTCGAACGCAACTTGTAATATTCTGATTTCTTGTGAGTTATGCGCTCTATCTAAGGTGACACTACCCTCTCACTTTAAGGATAATCGGCTCGGTTATATGTAAAGGTTTTTTACGTCACAAGTTGAGACAAATGCAAGGTGATGGGAAATTGTTTTCTCACGCAGGGGAGGTTTTTCTCTCACAGAACTCACAGATCTAACAGAGCATTTTTGCGCACTGTTTCGATCCCACAGAACGCCTCCGGCATACAGAATTCACAGAACATTACAACTAAAGACGGGTGTTGAGTGTTGAGTGTTAGGTGTTGATGATTAGCTAACGTTGGCTGTAAGGTTCTGTGAAATCGGTTGACTTAATGTCTCTGTGGAATGCTGTGTGTTCTGTTCATCTGTGTTATCTGTGAGATAAAGAACAATTGCGAGACTCGCTGGGGAGTTTTATCTCTCACAGAGCGCACAGAGTTCACTGAGCCTTTTTGCGCACAGTTCGAGCTCACAGAACGCCTTCGGCATACAGAGTTCACAGAGCGTTTCAGCTAAAGATGGGTGTAAGGTTCTGTGATATCGGTTGACTTAATGTCTCTGTGGAATGCTGTGTGTTCTGTTCATCTGTGTTTTTCTGTGAGAAATAGAACGCACCCTCTCGATAAGATAAGTCTCATGCAAGTTGCTGGGGAGTTTTTTCTCTCACGCAGGGTGTTTTTTTCTCTCACAGAGCACACAGAGTTCACGGAGGTTTTTGGCGCACATTTCGAGCCCACAGAAGGCCTCCGGCATACAGAGAACACAGAGCGTTACAACCAACGTTAGCAATTAATTCTGTGATATCTGTCGCCTGCTTGCAGGCGTTTGTGGGTTCCCCCTGTGAGCAGAAAGGCTTCTGTTCATCTGTGAAAATCTGTGAGAGATAAAACACCCAACGAGCCTGTTATGCTCATGAAAAAACCTGACAAAAGAACACGAGAAACCCCTTACGACTATAGAGTGATATGATTAAAAACCGAAATCGCAACTAACAAGATATCAATCACTTATAAACTCGATGCAAGAAGGGCCTTAGTAAGCATCAAGAAGGGCCTTCGCAACACCCAAGAAGGGCATGTTCTGCTGGCAAGAAGGGCGTCCGCTTGAAGCAAGAAGGGCGTACACTGATAGGGAGAGAACGAAAAATGTTTACATACAAGGACTGTTGCTACTTTGCGGATGGGCTTTAGTACTGCTGTAACTCTTGTGAGTTTATGGAGAACACCAGCGTTGGAAGCAAGGGAGAACAGGCGATAAAATGAGTTTAATAAAGACAATATAAGACAATGAAAACATTTGATTTCCATTATTCCGTTCGTGAAGTAGACGGAAAAGAGTTTGAGTTAATTGAGTGCACTACGTGGCCTCGCCTTAATGTACAAGTGTTACACACCACGCCAGAACGCTTCGAAGCAGACTTGAAGGAGGTGAAGAGCCGTTCGCTCTGTGGCTATTCTCTGCAGGACAAGACCTTTATCTTGAAGCATGCGGGTGGCGAGGGAAATGGTGAACTGACGCAAGCTAATATCGACGAAATCTATGATGGCATGCAAGCTATCATGCAAGCTGCTGTGAAATGGTGGATTCAGAATAGGAAGAAGCTCACCGCCTCGGAGAAAGAATAGGCTGGGTGGTCTCTTTCCTCAGTCCTCCCTCTCGCCTTTCCCATAGCTAAATGCTGTGAGAGAGGACTACATTTAATTGCTTGATGGTGGGCTGTTTTGATAACTATCGCACACGGATAGACAGCGAAAACATAATAATTAATAGATACGAATATGTCATTTACTTGGGTTCCTTACTACAAAGAGTTTGCAGAGAAACTCCTTCAATATCAAGAGAATAGGCTGAACCTATGTCGTTTAATATATGATCACGAAGACGAACTATTAATCAATTACCTCCACGACGAGGGGGGTAAGGATGATAAATTTACTGATATCGATCCGTTTACGACCTTTGGTCTGTTCAACAGAGGGATTAGTATGAAGAATAGAGTTTCTTCGGCGGCGTTGTTCAAACGGTTATTGAATATCTCAGCCGATGTTCCAAGCGATTTTGATGGTGTTCCTATCCTTAATAATCAGAAGTCTCATTTCTTCGGGTTTAGGCCGGATAGGAAGCCAGGTGACATTGAAAACCTTTGGAGACTATTTGTAAAAGTAGTCAAGAAAGAGGACTTTGAAAACGAATACAATGCGCTTTTAGGGCAGTTTCTGATAGGTGTAAATATCACGATGGCTTTGTTCTGGGTTCGACCAGAAGACTTCTTGGCCTTTGATAGTTCGAATAGATCATATATGAAGGGGCGGTATGGCATTGTCTTACCTAACAGAGCACCTGCGTATTCAGCGTATATGAGCATACTTAATGATATTAAGAAGAAGATGAAAGAAGGCGTTATTAAGGAAAAAACATTCTGTGAACTGTCTGCAAATGCGTACAATGGAGCCTTGAATGGGGCAGGGCAGACTCGATATGACGATATTGTCGGTATATGGAGACGACGTAAGAACATCGTTTTGCACGGTGCACCGGGTACAGGTAAGACTTACGATGTACCTGAATTGGCTGTGCGGCTGTGCGACCCAAGGTTTATGAGCAATGGACGGAGTAGGGAGGAGATAGTAAACAGATACAATCAGCTTAAGGACGATGGGCGCCTTACGTTCACTACCTTCCATCAGTCTTTAGACTATGAGGACTGGATTGAGGGATTGCGCCCTGTGGTAAACGAGGCGAGTCAGGTGACCTACGAGATAGAGAACGGTGTGTTCAAGAGGCTTTGTGAGGCTGCCGAACGTTCTAAACTCGAGGGTAATCAGTACGGTATCAATTCGGAGTCTGACGTTTGGAAGGTTTCGCTTAAACGGACAGGAGACAATGATGTGCGCAAAGACTGTATGGAGAATGGCTATATCCGTATCGGTTGGGATGAGTATGGAGATGAAATCTCAGACGAGACAGATGGTAGTAGTCGCAATGATAAGGGTAAGACGATATTAAATGCCTACATCAATAAGATGAAAGTAGGGGATATTGTAATGTCTTGTTATTCAAGTAAAGAGATAGATGCGATAGGTGTTATCACGGGTGACTATCGGTATGATGAAAGCCTACCAGCCTATAAGCGTATCCGACCAGTACACTGGCTAATAAAAGGTAAGCGAGAGAATATCGTGGAGACAAATGATGGTAAGGAGATGGTAGAGTCTACTGTCTATCGTTTGAAGTCGATTTCTATCGGAGATGTAGAGGCCATCCTTGAGAAACACGGAGTGTTTATCGATCAGGAGAAGGACGATAAGCCCTACGTTATGGTCATTGATGAGCTAAACAGAGGGAACGTCTCAAAGGTGTTTGGCGAACTGATAACGCTGCTTGAAGCAGACAAACGAAAGGGGAGTAAGAATGAGGAAAGTGTGAAACTACCTTATTCTAAGAAGTCCTTTCATGTCCCTGATAATGTGTATCTGATAGCAACCATGAACACAGCCGACCGCTCTTTAGGGTCGTTGGATTATGCTATTCGACGTCGGTTTGCCTTTATTTCGGAGCGACCCATTGGTTTAGCAGACGACAGATTCAATGCAGAATTGTTTGAGAAGGTCAGTCGGTTGTTTGTTAAGAACTTTGATGCGTATAAAGCGAGTGGTTGGGATGCAACGATGCGACTCCTTCCTGCCGACACGCTAAGCGATGAGTATAAGCCAGAAGACGTCTGGATAGGGCATAGTTATTTCTTAATGCAAGACGAGGAGGGAGTAGACAACTCCCGTGAACGTATCCTATATGAGCTTATCCCACTCTTAGAGGAGTATGTTCGGGACGGTGTCTTGGCGGCTGATGCACAGGCGGTTATCGACGAACTGTATAAGCAGGCGACAGCGTAATGAGGGTTGTGCAACTTAAAGAACAGCTGTTGGAGAACACTTGTCTTCGGCAGTCGGAGTGTGAGGCTATCCTCCCCTGTATGGATGATGGGGCCGAGGTGGTGTGCACTGTCAGGCGAGATCGTGAGGAGAAGGAGCTTTGTCTTAGGCTAAAGCGTGAGTCTGATGTAGTTCGTGCCACGGGTTCTTACTTCGTTGGAGTAGACTGGATAAAGGAAGAGGACGTGGCTGTGCAGGTCAGTCCTAAGCTGAATGATGGTTTTGAGATAGACTATGTTCGTATGCTGAACGAGGCGTTGAGCGAGACAGACAACTACAAGCATCTGAAGGATTTACTGACAATTCACTTTGAGAAGCCGTCTATCCGTATCAGTCAACAGCAAGACCTGTTGAGTATCTTCTTGATTACTGAGTATTTGAATATCCTTCATCGTATCGTGAGAAAGGGGCTGAAGAGGAGCTACTATAGGGTTGAAGAGACGTTAAACAATAAGGTTAAAGGACGCATACAGGTGGGTAGAACGATACAACGCAGTCTTGCGAAGGGTCGGATAACGGATAATGTATGTCGTTATCAGGTCTATGACATCGACTCACCAGAGAACAGAATACTCAAGAAAGCCCTTGCCTTTTGTAGAAAACAGGTGGGGGTGTATCGTAATACACTTGACACAAGCGTCTTGGAGAGGAAGATAAGACAGATAAAACCTTATTTTGAGCGGGTGAGCGATGAGATAAGTGTCAAGTCAATGAGGACGTTTAAGGGTAATCCTGTGTACAAGGAATATTACACGGCAGTTGAGTATGCGCAGTTGCTGTTGAGGCGTTTTAGTTATGACATTACCCTTGCTGGTAAGAAAGAGATAGACACACCGCCATTCTGGATAGACATGAGTAAGCTCTTCGAACTATATGTATATAGTAAGCTAAGGGCGGTGTTCACAGGACGAAAGGAGGTTCAGTATCATGTAAAAGAGCGTCATCAAGAGCTCGACTACCTCTTAAAGCCTGCGGAGTGGGCCGAGCCCTACGTTGTCGATGCTAAGTATAAACCACGTTATGGGGAGCGTGGGGGCATAACCATCGACGATGCGAGGGAAGTAAGTGGTTATGCACGGTTGAGTTGGGTCTATGGTAAGTTGGGATTGGACGCTGATGCGGTCGCTCCTATTAAGTGTTTAATCATCTATCCGGACCAAGAGCAAGAAGAGAGGTTCACCTTTTCTAAGACAGTTGAACCACAATTTGAAAAGGTGTCGGAGTATGTTCGATTTTATAAAGTGGGTATCAAGTTGCCTGTGATAGCCTCGAAGAATCCTTAAAAAATGTGGTTTTGGGGCTTTGGCGTGCCCGTTTTCTTAGGGTTGAGTGCTTTATAAGGTTATTCAAAGCTTTATATTTTTTTGTATTGGAGGGTGTTGGGGAGGACTTTGGAGTGATTGGTAATTTGTTGAGGGATAGGTCCTTATGGGCCTTATGGGCCTTATAAGGCTAATAAAACGACTTATATTATAGAGGACAGGAGCTTGTACTCGATTTTAGTCTCGCTTTTTCTTCGTAATATTGTACGTGAAAAAGAAAGATAAGAAACCTAAATCTTCGTAATTAAAAAAGAAGGTTTGAAGTGCCTAATGAGGCAAGATCTGATTTTAATAACCTTTTAATATAAGTCTTTATGGGATTAAAAACATTTACAAAGTCTATGTTATGTTGCGCACTCTACGTTGTTGGCGCATTAACCGCACATGCTGCTGACCGCTTGGTGATCGTTGGTGACGCTACATGGGGTGGGTGGACTCTTAGTCAGTCTACCGTTATGCAGAAGTCTGACGAGAACGCTGATGTCTTTAAGGCAACCGTTCATTTAGATGCAAATAAGGAGTTTAAGTTCCTTACCGAGCTTGGTTGGGGTAATTTAGAGTACCGTGCTGGTGCTGGCCCTGTTACCTTGCAGTCGGGTGTTGAGGATCCATTGGTGAGTAGCGAAGATGAGCCTAAGGACGGGAAGTTCTTTGTTAGCGAGTCAGCCAACTATGATGTCGTATGTAACTTGGCCGAGAAGACGGTTGTCGTGACCAAGGCTACGTATCAAGCAACAGCCTTAAAGCACACAGCTTTATGGATGATTGGTAGTGCAACAAAGGGCGGTTGGAGTATCGGTGAAGGTACTGTGATGAAGCAAGATGCGACCAATCCTGCTAAGTTCTCAGCACGAACAGAATTGAAGCCAGGCGAGTTGAAGTTCGGTACGAATGTCTATGCTGGCTTTGATCAGATGTTCTATCTGCGCGACGTGGCTGATGAAGGGAAGATAGTCTTTGGTGGTAATGATAATAAATGGAATATCACAGAGGAGGCTACATACGATGTTACCGTTGACGTTGCAGCGATGACTGTTTCGTTTACTAAGGTTGATCCAACCGCTATCAATGCTGTGGAGACGACGAGTGAAGCTCCTGCAACCTATTACACCTTAGGTGGCATGCAGGTAGAGAAGCTCCACGCAGGTGTGTATGTAAAGCGTCAAGGCGGTAAGACAGTAAAGGTAATGATTAAATAAACTAATATATTCGGTACTACTCCACTAATCTAACTTACAAAAAGAAGGCCATATCGACATCTTTTAAGAGATGAAGATATGGCTCTTTTGGCTTGTAGAAAAAGGTTTGTTATACTTTATGCGTTCGGTAAAGAAGGTAGTCTCCATCCGCATGGACCGTAAACTCGCTCGACAAAGCTTCGTTCAGTGTTCCTTGCCACAGCTCGCTAAAGGGGTAGATGTCCCATTTTAGTCCGCTGCTGGATAACTCCTTGCAGGTAGCATTGTAGATGCTGACTTGCTGACCAGGGAAGGAAGCAAAGCGCATGGAGCCCGATGCTACTACAAAATAGCCATAGTCGGTAATCATCACAGGGTCGATAGCTAACTGCCGATAGTAGTAGAGCATGAGAGAAATGTTCCCTAAGGTGTGGTCCTCACGCTTCCCAGTTGCTCCGAGGTAGCAGAAACGAGGACGAGTATGGGTTGATGCGTCCATCTTCAGGTGTGAACGAGCGAAGAGAGTGGCCTTGGTAAGGTCGTTAAACTCCTGCTCCGAGATAGGATGATAGATGTGTGCATAACGTTGCTTCAGCTCTTCAGAGAGTGAGTCGCCGTCACCGACCACCGCTGTTGGCGCTATCTCATATTCAAGGAGTTCCTCCAAAGCACCGTCACATACTATCAGGTTCTCCGCAGTACGTAGGATGCGAAGGGGCAGAACATGGTTGGGAAAGTCGCCAGCAGCAAGGATAACGGCCGAGAAAGGGCTGTGGGAAGGGACCTCCCCTAACCCCTCCGAAGGAGGGGAAAGCCTAACGGAGTGTTCGCTGGGAGCGTGTGGATGGTCGCTGGGGACGTATGGGTACTCGCTTGGGATGTGTGGGGTGCGCCCTTCCTTATTGTTGTCTTTGTTGTTGATATTCATCTGTTTTAGTTTTATCTACTATTATCCTTCTTTTTCAAGGTACTTTATTAGCTTTTTATTGATTGTTCTTAATCATCGCTTTAATCCTCTCTAATACCACTATGGAGTGTTATAAATAGATGTAATAGCGTATAACAATCTTCATTAAATCTATATCTTTTACTCCAATCAATGGTTCTTGTGTGGGGAGTCACAGGTGAGGTTTTGTCCCGTTAGGCTTCCCCTCCTTCGGAGGGGTTAGGGGAGGTCCCCATTAGCAGACCCTCTCGAGCGGTTGAGGGAGGCCGCCTCTCTCTTCCACTTAAAGTATCCCGCTACAGCGATAACGGCATAGAGAGCATAGAGACCAGCGGTGAAAGGGATTCCTTTATATAGGTAGAGAGCAGCTAATTCGATGTCGACAACAATCCAGATCCACCATTGTTCGATGTATTTCTTTGCCAATGCCCATAGTCCGATGAAGCTGAGTGCATTGCCGAAGCTATCTAACACGGGGACTGTAGAGTTCGTGAAACGGACGAGGAGGAGGTAGAGTACGCCCCAGAGGAGGAAGAATACAAGCAGTGAGGGGAGTATCAACCGCCGAGGAAAGTGTGTGATAGGTATCTCCTTCGCACCCTTCTTCCGTCCAAACTTCCAATACAAGAACCCATAGATGGCTGCCAATGTATAGTAGATCTGCATCCCGAAGTCGGCATACAGTCCTGCTTCGTAATAGACAAACATATAGATGACAGGCATGATAATACCCGTCAGCCAAAGCCATATACTCGCTTTGTATTCTTGATAGATGTAAATAAGGCCGACAAGGCAGCCCAGCATGTCTAATGTCATAAGTCAATAAGATAATGTAGTAATACCACGGTCGGCCCCTCCCCCAGCCCCTCCCCCGTAGGGAGGGGAGTGATCACCGAGATACCCCTACTACTTAGCGATAGGCATCTACTAATTGCTGATATGAGCTCAGGCTCTTACTTCTTGATGGCTGATACTCTACTTAGACTTTGCTTGCGGCTACTTTGCTTATAGAAAGTAGTGTTAAGCAGTCTATGAGTTCTATCTCTTTGTTGTAGATAAGGGCCATCACTATTTTAATAGGATGTTTTTAGTTACCAATCCCTGCGTAAACAGTACATTACACGCTCCTCCCCTGCAGGGAAGAGAATGGGGGAGGAGCCAGTTGAGGAGGTTGGTGTCCTGATGTCTTAGAACTTCAGAGTAACACTGCCCATCATGTTAAAGCCCGCCATCGGTATGAAACCAATCTGCGTATAACGGTTCTCATTAGGGTGACCGTCGTGGTCGAGGATGGAACTGTACACCCATCCACTGGCTGCATAATGGCGATTGAAGATGTTGTTGAGGTTCAGACCGAAGACAGCCTCCCTCATTCCAGCAATCAGTCGACTTGGGTGAAGGGTGTAGCTGAGGTTGACATTCGTCTGTGAATAGCATGGCAACGACCGTGTCCTATTCTCAGTATTGTCTAAATACTGGCGACTCACGAAGTTAGTATGCCATATTGCCTCAAGTCCTTTATAGTGGAGAGTGAGCATACCATTGAGGATAGCGGAAGGAGAGAAGGCCAAGGTAGAGTGGTTGTAATGTATCTTACGGAACGAAGACTCCCAGTCTACGCTTGCCATCTCATCAAAGTCTTTGATGATGTTACGGCTCAAAGCAGCGTTACCCTCAACCGTCAACCATGACAGAGGGCTCCATCCTGCCTCCAGTTCAGCTCCCATACGATAGCTGTCCTTGATGTTTGTCGTCAGATTCTCGCCTATGTCACTCTGTGCACCCGTCTGTACAAACTGGTTGTTATAGTCCATGTAATAGAGATTAACGCCTGCTCTCCAGTTGTGACCATTGTATTGATAGCCCATCTCGATATCCATCATGCGTTCTGGCGATGGTGCAGGATAACTACCATTATTGGTGAAGTTGTTACGTTCTGGCTCACGACTGGCATGTGCAATAGATGCGTAAGCCTTATGGCCAGCACGGTAGTAGCTTACACCTGCCTTCGGATTGACAAAGTCATAACGCTCGCTGATGTCTAAGAGCTGGTTCTTGTAGCCATTAGCCACCTTATAGAAACGGTCGTTCTGACCATCGGTCATATACTCCACATGGCGTATCTGCAGGTCCATAAACACGTTCCAGTAGTCTGCAAAGTTATATTTTGCCCTGAAGAAGCCGCTGTAGTCATACTTATGAGCCTTGGAGTCATAGTACTTATAGTCCTTGCCACCTGTGCGATACATCGCATCTGCCTCCTCATTCTTTATATAAGTAAGGTAGCCAAAGTGGCTGCCACGGAACTGCTGAAGGTTCAGTCCGCCCGTTACATCCCAACTCTCGTCCTTGTAATTACTTGTGTAGACAATGCCGTATGTGTGCTGTGACAATCCTTTCAGGCGTACGAAGTCACTCTTCTTGACAAAGTTACCATTGCTATCGGTGAACGTCAAGCCGAATTTAGCAAACTTTGTCTTAGGCTTAAGTTCGCTGTAATAACCGTAGCCGTAGGTGTAGTGCAGTGTTATGTTGTGACTCCAGTGCTCAGAAGGATGGAAAGCAAACGACAAGAGGTTATGGTTCTGATAGAAATTATCTGTCGTCTTGTTCCAGAAAGAGCCGTCGCGCATCGTGTAGCGTGCCGTCTCGTAGTTGCCATTCCCATCCTTAACAAAGGCCCCGTTAGCATCGGTCAGCAGGTATTCATAGAGCTGGTTGAACTTGCCCAAACCTCTCTCATACATGTCCTTATAGGTGGTGATGCCCGTCTTAGAGCCGTAGGTGCCATCCATCAGACTAAGGTCATTGCTGCCCGTAACGACTCCGTTCCATGCTTGGCCAGTCTTCTCAAAGTTACCGATGTTCTTATAACTGATGCGGAAGTTATCGCCCAACCATGTTAATCCACCATAGTAAGACCCCAAACGGCCACTCGTACCGTGAACATATCCGTCTGTGGCTGTCTCATGATAGGCCCCATCGAAGACAAGATGATTAAAGAGAAGACCCGTAGAGAACTTTACACCAGTGTTATACGTATGGTAAGAACCGTAGGAACCGCTCACCTCAACACTCGGTTTCGTACTTGGTGCACTCGTAGCCAACGACACCGAACCACCGAAAGCACCGTCGCCATTGGTAGAAGTACCGATACCACGCTGTATCTGTACGCTACTCATCAGGGAAGCGTAGGAGTTCATATTTGCCCAGAACACCGTCTGGTCCTCTGGAGAGTTGAGTGCCACACCGTCTAAGGTGATGTTGATACGGCTACCCGCAGCACCTCGGATGCGCATTGCTGCCGTACCCGTTCCGAGTCCGTTCTCGCCCCAAGCCAACACGCCCGGCGTCTGTGAGAGGAGGAAAGGTAGCTCGCGTCCGCTCTTCGAGAAGGCTTCAAGCTCTGCTTTTTTGATATTAGATACAGCGAAAGGAGCACTCTTCGGCGCACGAACACCTGCCACAACGACCTCATCGAGATGCTGTTGTTTCAGCGTGTCCGTCACTGTCTGTGCCCTTAACGACGCCACACACGTAAGTGCAGCAGTAAATAGGATAATTCTTTTCATATCCCAGGTTGATGATTGAAGATAATAGTTAAAGGGGGAATCTCCCTACGACGGCATTATCCGTATCAGGTCAATGGGTATAATCTCAGCAAGCCCAAA
>ERZ772974.896-NODE-896-length-20436-cov-6.420637_pt1 | contig 20436 bp, 20 predicted proteins | sample MGYA00580671_ERZ772974 | MGnify/ENA primary metagenome ERZ772974 (study PRJEB29015, sample SAMEA2738065) | human oral metagenome | biome: human oral; feature: human-associated habitat; material: saliva | place: China | collected 2218 ... | reverse complement strand
CAATAGAAAATTGAACGCCACAAGATTAGATGGGGTTACGTTTTGTTGTTGAACAAACATAGTCATTATCTTTAATAAAAGAACGTAGTGGGGAATACAAAGTGCGGTTAATTTTAACCGCACTTTCATTCATGTTCTATTTTGTTGTGTTAGAACGTTTATCTAATTCGGCTTTGATCTTAGCCATATTTTCTTGTGTGAAGAAATTATCAATATTTTTCCAAACAGAATGATAGCCGTAAGGACCTTGTTGCATTTCACGTTTGGCTTCATTGAGATCCCAATGTTGAAAAATCACACGGTAGCTTGCGACAATTAAGCCTGTTCTGTCAGCTCCATGATAGCAATGCACTAAAACCGCACCATTTTTTTGATGTTGTTTAATTTGCCACAAAATATCAGCTACTTCATCTGGGCTGATTGACCAAGTAAGTAATGGGGTATTAATCAAATTGATCTTAGTATGACCAAATGCTTGTTTATCATCATTACGGTCAAAAAAGCGTAAATTCACAATAGTGTGAATATTCAATTTATTTAATAACGCTTCAGATTGGGCTTCTAATTGCTCACTACGATAAAATTTATTATCAATCTGATATAAATTTTCCTGTTCGCTGATTAGAGTAGCCCAATGTTCAGTATTTTTTTGCGGTTCACTTTGTGCCGTCGTACAGGCGACTAATGAAAAAGCTGTTAAAGCAAAAAGGACATTTTTGCTTATCTTGTATAAATTGAAATGAGTTTCTTGCATAAAAATCTTTTAAATATATTGAATCGTCGGTAAATAACCGATCGTTAAATCTAACGGGCGATTACAGACTATTGTATTCTCTCTGTTCTCGATGAAAAATCTTGATGTCATCGCTTTTTCACCCTGATTAATGAAAATTTCAATAATTGAGCGATCAAAGAAAATTTCGATAGTTTGCAAATTTTCAATTTCACAGAAACGTTTGCTATCGAATTTTTCCATTAATTCAGTTTGTTCGCTTTTACTGCGATCTAAGCAAATCAACCCATTTTCATAAGATAGACGCAGTGACTGTCCTTTTTCATTTTGGAAGAAGGTTAAGCCAAAGGCTTGGTTATTTGCCTCAAATTTAAGATACGCACGATCTAAATTAGCAATATTCTCTTTTTTATCGAGATGAAGCGCAGAAAGTGCGGTCAAATTTTCGTATATTTTAGTAATCGGAAGCTGATAAATTCTCGTCCCTTCTAAGCGTAATTCTCTTGGCAAGGTTAAAGCAGAATGCCATTTAAATTTGTCTGTTGGGTAAGTTAAATCAGGCAAACCAATCCAACCGAAAAGCACTGCATGGGTTTTATTATCCAAACCGCTGAAGGTTTGTGGGGCATAGAAATCAAAGCCCAGATCTAATTCGCTAATATATTCTGCTTCAAAGGTTAAATCCGTTAATTTACCCACAGCATAAGTCGCATGATAATTATTTTGGAATTGATGAGCTTCCCGATCTTTACCTTGTGGCGACCAAATAAACACATCTTTATCACCGAGCTTCAATAGGTCAGGGCATTCCCACATAAACACGTTTTTATTGTCAAAAGCGGGTAAGGAAAGCTCACCTAATAAACGAGGCGTATCTTCAAGATTGTCCATTTCAAAAATAATGGCTGTCCCTGTGAGGTTTTCTCGCTGTGCGCCACAGATAAAACGGATTTTACCCTCTTTAGTTAAATACGGTTTAGGATCGCGAACGTGTTCTGTATAACCTTCTGGTGCATTTTCAATTAATGGACGTTTGCTAAGCAATTTCCCATTAAGATCAAAAATCGCTAAATTTTGATAAGGCACGCGTTGATTATTACTTGGACGACGAGTATTGCCAGTGTAGAACATGGCCAATTTATCACCGACTTTTAACGCACCACCCGAATAACAGCCGTGAGACTCAAAAAGCTCACAAGGAATCAGATCATCCGCTGATTGGTAATGTTGGAAGTCTTTCGTGATTAAATGCTTCCAATGTTTCATCCCGTGAATTGCATCGAATGGAAACCATTGATAGAACAGATGATATTTCTCTCCATCGAAGATCAAACCATTCGGATCATTCATCAAGCCAGTTGGTGGGGCAATATGAAAGTGCGGTCGGAAATCCTTGTCTTTTTGCACGGTTTCAGCAATTCCCGCAAGTTCACCTTTTTCTGCGGCTAGAATACTTTTGTATTTGCCATTATTGAAAATAATCATAATTTAATCTTATTTTGGTAAGGTATTTTTTAAGCAATCATAGCGTTGATTCATTGCTTCAGCCCATGTTTTTAATGATTTGATGGTTTCATGTTGTGACGCATGAGTCCAAGCATCGCGAAATAATAGAAAATCAATTGCACACACGGCATTCAATGTGCCGATATTTAATTCTTCACCAAAACTATCAATGGCTTTTTTTAGTTCAATTAAGCTTCGCTCAGTGCGGTCAAAAATTTGCTGATGACGTTCAAGCCACCATTGCTCTTGTGGACGAAGGCATTTTTCAGGTGCTACGGATATTTCATTCTCTAAAATACCATCGGCTAAATAATGTAAACGGAGTATTTCCCAACGTGTCTCGCTGTTTCCATAAAGTGAAGGTTGCGTACCAATGTGATCGAGATATTCAGCAATGAGTGAACTGTTATAAAGCCATTCACCATTTTCTCGTTGTAATGCCGGTAAACGACCAAGAGGATTGTCTAAGTTATGTGGTGAGTTCTTATCTAAGCCACTGCTTGCGAGGAGTAATTCAACATGATCTTGCAATTGATGATATTGCACTACAGCACGGGCTTTTCTAGCATAAGGGCTAGAGTTCGAATACCAAAGTTTCATACATACTTCCTAAATTATTTTCATAAATAAAAGGTGCAGCTATTTGCACCTTTGCATGCTAATTCGCTAAAAATGCCGCTAATTGTGTTTGGTTTGGTAAGGCAGACATTGCCCCTTTTGCCGTTGTTGCAAGAGCGCCGCAGGCATTAGCCTGACGGACGATTTGCACTAATACATCATTTTCTTTCCAGTTTGGATGCTGTGAAAGTCCAGCAAGTAGGCCACCAACGAAAGCATCGCCAGCACCCGTTGTATCAACAGGTTGTAAGGCTTTTCCAGAAATCACATCTTTCTTACCTTCTAAGTGATAGAGTGCACCATCTTTACCTAAAGTCACGATAATCAATTTTTCAGGATAAAGTGCGGTCACTTTTTCAAAGGCTTTTTCAAGGCTGTCAGTATTAGTCAAAAGCGTTAATTCTTCTTCAGAGAATTTCAATACGTCAGCTAATGCAACCGCTTCCATTACCACGGTTTTCATTTCTTCTAAGCTTGACCAAAGCGACTCACGTAGATTTGGATCGAAAGAGAAGAAACCGCCAGCGGCTTTAACACGACGAATGGCTTCGAAAGTCGCTTCGCGTGATGGATTATTAATCAGCGCGATAGAGCAGCAATGCAGCCATTCACCTTGTTGGAATGGGGGTAAATCGCTAGCTTGTAAAAACTGATCCGCACTTGGGTTTACCATAAAGGTAAAGCTACGTTCGCCATTATCTAAGCCGACGATAACTGTAGAGGTGCGATGTTGCGGATCTAAAATCATATGTTGTGTATTCACATTTTCCGCATTTAAGGTATCTTGCATAAATTGGCCAAGCGGATCGTTACCTACACGACCAATAAAAGCGCTCGGGCTGCCTAAGCGTGCCACGCCAACAGCCACATTTGCAGGGGCGCCACCAGCACAACGTAAATAATGATTTTCACCGTCAGGAATAAGATCGACAACCGCATCACCGGTTACCCAGATTTTTTGGCTCATATTATTTTCCTTCTATTGTGGATATCAGTTAAAAAATAACCGCACTTAAAAAGAGCGGTCATTTTCATAGGTGTTTTATGCGATGGTTACGCGTGCGAATTTACGTTTACCGACTTGGTAAACATTCGTGCCTTTCGGTGCGTTGGCTTTCATGTCTTCGACTTTTTCACCGTTAATTTTCACACCACCTTGTTTCGCTGAGCGAATTGCTTCAGAAGTTGAAGGAACCAGTCCCGCTTCTTTTAATAAGGTGGCTAAACCAATTTCGCCTTCAAAGGTGAATTCAGGCATTTCATCCGGCATTGCACCTTTTTGGAAACGGTTAATAAATTCTTGCTCAGCCGCCTCTGCCGCTGCTTCATCATGGAAACGTGCGATGATTTCTTTTGCTAATAAAATCTTCACATCACGTGGGTTTTTACCATTTGCTACTTCTGCTTTTAATTCCGCAATTTCAGTGAGTGGGCGGAAAGAAAGTAAGTTGTACCAATCCCACATTAATTCATCCGAGATCGACATGATTTTACCAAACATATCGCTTGGTGCATCTGTCACGCCGATGTAGTTGCCTAATGATTTAGACATTTTCTTCTCACCGTCTAAACCAACAAGTAATGGAAGCGTAATCGCTACCTGTGGTTTTTGACCGGCTGATTTTTGTAACTCACGACCAACAAGTAAGTTGAATTTTTGGTCAGTACCACCAAGTTCCACGTCTGCTTCTAATGCAACAGAGTCATAACCTTGTAATAAAGGATAAATAAATTCGTGAATTGCGATAGGTTGATTGTTACCAAAACGTTTTTTGAAGTCATCACGTTCTAGCATACGCGCTACGGTGTAGTTGCTTGCTAAACGGATCATCCCTTCAGTACCCAATTTACCCAACCATTCAGAGTTGAATACGATTTTTGTTTTTTGAGGGTCTAGAATTTTGTAAATCTGTTCTTTATAGGTTTCCGCATTGCGAAGCACATCTTCACGGCTAAGCGGTGGGCGAGTGGTGTTTTTACCAGATGGGTCACCGACCATACCCGTGAAATCACCGATTAAGAAATAGACTTCGTGGCCTAATTGTTGGAATTGACGAAGTTTGTTTAATACCACGGTATGCCCTAAGTGAATATCTGGAGCAGTAGGGTCTGCACCAAGTTTAATTTTAAGTGGGCGATTTTCTTTCAGTTTCTCGATTAAATCTGCTTCAGAAAGAATCTCATCAGTACCGCGTTTTAGTTCTGCGAGAACGGTATTAATATCAGTCATTCTATTTCCTAATGTTATTTCAATATTAAAGGCTACATTATAGAGAATATGGCTGAAATGAAAAGATTGAGATGAAAAAAAACGCCTATTTGTGGGGAAATAGGCGTGAAGTTGGAGTGATTATCTGTTTGTTTTTGGAATGGTTAGATGATAACTATTCTCAAATAACTTGTCAACAACAAAATGCAAATAATTCTCAATTATTTTTTTAATCGATGTAAGGTACACTTTCTGTGAGAGAAAGTGCGGTCGGAATTCCATCTGAAATGTCAAATTTTCCCGCATAAGCATAAGCTTCAACGCCCTGAGATTTGGCGTCTTTTAAAAGACGATCATATTCAGGATCTACAAACTCAGCGATTTTAAAACGATCGAAGCCATCATGTAATCCAGCAAAGAGAACAACCGCGCGATGTCCTTGTTTTTTCATGGCTAAAAGTTCACGAACATGTTTTTGTCCACGGGTAGTAACCGCATCGGGAAACATGCCTAATGTGCCTTTTACAAAGGTGATGGATTTCACTTCAACATAACAATCTGGCAAGCCTTCACTTTTAAGTAAGAAGTCGATACGGCTATTTTCTTCACCATATTTCACTTCAGGATAAATTTCATCATACATAGCCAGTTCTTTGATTTGTTTATTTTGCAAGGCTTCAAAGACTAACTGGTTGGATCTGTGCGTGTTAATGCAAACAAGTTGGCCATTTGCTAATTGAGTTAACTCCCAACTGTGTGGATATTTGCGCGTTTGGCTATCAGAATGAGAGTACCAAACGGTATCACCTTTTTCACCACAGCCAGTCATTGCACCTGTATTAGCACAATGAATCGTGATCACTTCACCGTTTGGTAATTCAATATCAGTTAAAAAGCGTTTATAGCGACGAATTAATTTTGCGGGTTGTAGGGTAGGGAGTTGCATAGCTTATTCCTTGTTAAAAGAAAGTGCGGTCGAATTTTATGACGAAATTGACCGCACTTTGTCTTTATGAATGTTTAGTAGATATCAAACGATTATTCAATGGCATATTCAATGGTCACGACTAAGCGTGCTTTTTTCTCAATGGTGCTTGTGTCGTAGCTACCAGTGTAATCGCTAGAGTCATCGGCATCAGGATTTGGCGCTTGAATGTAGAATGGCCCTTGTGAAGCGGATTTTAACACGCCAACTTTCACGTTACTGGTTTTCGCAAACTCTTCAGCACGAACATGTGCATCTTGTGTGGCTTTTGAAATTAATTCACGTTTAATTTGTTCAAGATTTTCTAAGTAATAGTTTGGATCACCAAAACTAATGTCTTGGTTGTTGGCAACCAATTGGTGAATATTGGTGAGTGCTTTTTGTAACTTAGTCAGTTCTTTGGTTGAAATTCTGATTGCTCTTGATGCATCAAAGCCATTGTCTCTACTTTTGGTTTCACCTTTTTCATTTTCATAATAGTCAGTATGAGTAGAAACATCTAATTCTGTGATTTCTCGATTTTCATCAGCGAAACCTTGTGCTTTAAGGAAACGAACGGCTTCATTTAAGTTTTTCTGATTCGCTGCCATTGCGTCATTATAAGTCGCGCCCCAACCTGTTACGCGGATAACCCATGTACCTTGTGTTGAGGTATAGTGGCTTTCAGCCAATCCTTTTACTGAAATAGAGCCGGTTTGGCGTAAATTTTTAAATTGACTACCTAGGATAAACGCTGAAGCCATCAATCCGACGGCAAGAATAATACCAAAAATAGCGAGATAAGATTTTTTACTGTTCATATAATGTCCATGATGTGGAATAAAAGAGTAGTTATTATAATCTAAATTTTAGAGATGTGGATATAAACAATATCTTGATAAGATTAATTTTATGAAAGTTGGTGATTCGATACGGGTTATTAATGTAGTATATGCTTTCGAAGTATAACAAAGATAGAAAAGATAAATTTCAGTGAGTTTAGACTACAAATACTTTTTGTTCATTCTATCGGTATGGAAAGGTATATTATGAAAATCAAGGTAATTTTATTAGGTGTGATGGGGTTGTTGCTATCTAACATTGTGCTAGCTAATTATGAAATTAAATTTGATGATATTTGGAATTTTAAAATTTCCGTTACTGAAATGAAAGGGAATAGAAGAATTCACTTAACTGGTTTGCTAGGAAATAGTGCGATGGGCATATCAGATAGTAAAATAACAATTCATAATGATGAATTAAATATTATTTTGTTTGAGGAGTTAGCACAAGGTGAGTATTCAGGTAATTTGAATAAAGAAATTATCATTGAGAAACCTATTAATAAAATTACTTTTGGTTCTAATAATAAAATCGTATGGCAAGATTAAGCTCGTTTCTCACTTTTACACCATTATGAAAAATGATGGAATAGTGGGCTACTTTTGACTTTTTTACTCTACAAAGAAAAATTATGTTTAACGACAAAAAAGGAATAAAGTATATATAATTATGAATGAATTGATTGATATTTATATAAATAATGGATTCAGCTTGTTTAAGCAGGGAGAAAGTACAGTTATCATCTCCACAAAATTATCAATGAGAGTTTTAGATATTCTGGAAGGTTTAAATGTTCTTATTCTAGGTGGTGATATATATCGAAAATCAGGTGATGATTTTGAACATACATATGATAATTGGTATTACGTCGGTAATGTCTATAGTGAAAGTCTTGAGGTTGCTAAACAATATTTAGATAATCTAAAAGAACAAGAATTATATGTATCTTTTGTTTTTAAATAGATTTGATATAAAAGTGTGGCGTTTTCTCAATATATTTAATTAATATTGCGATCATAATTAATACTAAATAATAGTTTTCAATTTTTTACTTTACTAAGATCTAATTATGAACGGTATCACTTTAAGTATCTTTTCCAATTGAAGGCTAATTTACCTTGAAGTCAGTTCTCTAAAAAAAGAGCGGTCAAATTGACCGCTCTTTTTATTTTATTGCACTAATAAGTAGAAGTTGTTTTTGCCACGTAAGATATTGAGTGCAACAGCAGATGGTTTTTCATCTAGTGCTTTGTGTAAGTCTTGCGTGCTTTCAATTGGCTGACGGTTGATGCCGATGATGATATCACCCGATTTTAAACCGCGTTGTGCCGCCATTGAATTTGGCTGTACTTTACTAATTTCTACACCTTTAACACCTTTTGCATCGTAGTTGTTTAAGGTTGCACCATCTAGTGCAGGAAGTTCTGTTTTACTTGCTGTTTGAGAGCCATCGTCTGCTTGTAAGGTCACTTTTACGTTGTCAGTTTTGCCATCACGTAAGTAAGTGAGTTCAATTTCTTTACCTGCACCAGAAGTTGCAATTTTTGCACGCATTTCGGCGAAGCTTGAGATTTTCTGACCATTCATTGCAGTGATCACATCACCCGCTTTCAAGCCAGCTTTTTCGGCAGCAGAATTTGGAATGACTTCACTCACAAATGCACCTTGTTGTGCACTAACATTAAAGGCTTTTGCTAAATCGGCATTTAATTCGCCACCTTTAATACCGAGTAAACCACGGCGTACTTCACCAAATTCTAAGATTTGTTGGACAAGGTTGTTGGCTTGGTTGCTTGGAATTGCAAAGGCAATCCCGGCGTTACCGCCACTTGGAGAAATAATTGCGGTATTAATACCAATTAATTCACCTTGTAAATTCAATAATGCACCACCAGAGTTACCACGGTTTACCGCCGCATCAGTTTGGATATAGTTTTCATATGCACCGCTATCTGAACCAGTAGAGCGACCTAGCGCCGAAACAATACCAGAGGTGACGGTTTGGCCTAAACCGAATGGGTTACCGATAGCAACGGTAAAATCACCTACGCGTAATTTATCGGAGTCAGCCATTTTGATCGCGGTGAGGTTAGTTGGTTTTTCGATTTGTACTAAAGCGATATCAGATTGTTCGTCTTTTCCAACGAGTTTGGCTTTGAATTCACGTCCGTCTTGTAATTTTACGGTAATTTTATCTGCGCCATCTACGACGTGATTATTAGTTAAAATATAGCCTTTATCTGCATTGATGATAACACCAGAACCTAAACCGCGGAAGTTGCGTGATGCACCACGATCTCCGCCGAATTGTTCGCCAAATTGATCACCAAAGAAAAATTTAAATTCTTCTGGAATATCATCAGGTAATGCTGAACGGCTGTTAGCTTTTGCTTTGCCTTCAACAGAAAGGGTCACAACTGCTGCTTGTGCTTTTTCTAACATTGGCGCAAGGCTGCCTTGTTCAACAATTTCATTTGGAATAGCCGCTTGAGCGGATAAAGAGGTTGCAAACACGCTTAAACCTAATGCTATACCGGTTAATACAAAATTTCTTTTCTTCATAGAGTTCTCCAAGTAAAAATAAATGACTGAATAAGTGTTCAATCAGACAAAAAAATGAGGGGGATGTTCAGTAAAAACAAGGGCATTGAAAAAATATTTTTAAAAAATGCGGTAAGAATTGAAATTGTTCTTTTTGCCCGCATTTATCTAAACCTATTTGTCAATTTAAAAGGTAAAAGATTATTTTGTTTAAATAGTGCGGGTACAACCTATTTTTACGTCAAAAACCTTGCCAGCTAAGGCTGAAATATAGTTTAATAACGCCCTGTTTTACTGCTTGGGCAGTATGAATTTTACGCAATCACATAATAATTGTGTATGAATTTAAATGAACTAGTTTACTAGTACAAAAAATAGGTGTAGAGTAACGCCATGAGATTTAAGCACAACATTTAAGATTTAGAGAGTGACATATGGCGACGAAGAAAGAAGAAATCGAAGTAAAAGTTGCAAATGATGATACCCGAATTGAAAAAGTCGATCAGGTATTACCTCCAATTGCCTTATTAGAAAAATTTCCTGCAAGTCAAGAAGCGGCTGATTTAGTTCATGAAACCCGTTTGCATGCGCACAATATTATTCATGGGAAAGATGACCGTTTACTTGTGGTAATTGGTCCTTGTTCTATTCATGATCCTAAAGCGGCATTAGATTACGCGAAACGTTTAAAAGTATTACGTGATGAATATAAAGATACACTTGAAGTGGTGATGCGTGTTTACTTTGAAAAACCGCGTACAACAGTGGGTTGGAAAGGCTTAATTAACGATCCTTATTTAAATGATACATATCGTTTAAATGATGGTTTGCGTATTGCACGTAAATTATTATCCGATATTAACAACTTAGGCGTACCATCAGCAGGTGAGTTCTTAGATATGATCACACCACAATATGTAGCTGATTTCATGAGCTGGGGCGCAATTGGTGCGAGAACAACGGAATCTCAAGTTCATCGTGAATTAGCTTCAGGCTTATCTTGTGCGGTAGGCTTTAAAAATGGCACAAATGGTGGCGTAAAAGTAGCCTTAGATGCAATGGGGGCGGCAGAAGCTTCACATTACTTCTTGTCTGTGACAAAATTTGGTCATTCGGCGATTGTTTCAACAAAAGGAAATGAAGACTGCCACATCATTTTACGTGGTGGGGATAAAGGTCCTAACTATAAAGCAGAAGACGTTGCAAAAGTTTGTGCAGAGATCGAAAAATCAGGTCGTATTCCACATGTAATGGTTGATTTCAGCCATGCAAATAGTAGCAAACAATTCAAAAAACAAATGGAAGTTTGTGAAGATGTTTGCCGACAAATTGCAGGTGGTTCAAAACAGATCTTCGGTGTTATGGTAGAAAGCCATATTGTTGAAGGGCGTCAAGATTTAGTCGATGGTAAAGCGCAGACTTACGGACAAAGTATCACTGATGCTTGCATCGGTTGGGAAGATACAGAAATCGTGTTAAAACAGTTATCTGATGCGGTGTTAGCACGTCGTAAAGTAAATGGCTAATCAGTTTTATTTTAGATGATTATAAGTGCGGTCAATTTTGACCGCACTTTTTTATGCGCTTTGAAAAAAGGGGAGAAAAGGGGTATGCTAGCTTCAATGGAATAAGAAAGGAGATGTACGATGCAGGATATGATAAATGGCTTATTAATTGTCTTAATACCGATGGTGTTAGGCTATTTATTAAAGGTCAACAATAAATCCTATATTGCAAAAATAAATCATATCGTGATGTTTTTGCTTTACATTATTCTTTTCTTAATGGGCTATTTACTTGGTCAGTTAGATGATTTAGAGCATAAACTGCCGATTATTGGCACAACTGCGGTAACACTATCGGCGATCATTTTGGGATCCAATATGATTGGCTTGATGCTTTATGACCGCTTTAACCCCGCTGAGCCACTTAAATCACAAGGTAAGATTGATTCTCGCTGGCACTCCTTAATTGACTCGCTCAAACTTTCCGGCACGGTGGTGATCGGCACCCTTTGTGGTTTCTTATTCAAGTCCTATCTCATGTTGCCTACTGGAATTAATCTGTATGTATTGATCGTACTGATTTTCTTTGTGGGGATTCAGCTAAGAAATAACGGCATTTCCTTAAAAGAGGCCATTTTCAATAAACGAGGTTTCCAAACGGGGATGGTGTTTACTTTTACTTCATTACTAGGCGGTATCATTGCTGCTTTCGTTTTAGCGATGCCAATTACGCAAGGGCTGGCGTTTGCCTCTGGAATGGGATGGTATTCATTATCCAGTGTGGTATTGACCAATGCATGGGGACCTGTGCAAGGCAGTATTGCCTTTTTTAATGATTTATCCCGTGAAATTGTCAGTTTATTTGTCATCCCATTATTTATGCGTCATTTCCGTTCGACTGCAATTGGGATTACGGGTGCGACAGCAATAGATTGCACTTTGCCAATTATCCAAAAAGCGGGAGGTATTGAAGTCACGCCAATTGCGATTTCATTCGGATTTGTCACGAATATTCTGCCACCGTTACTATTGGTTTTCTTTTCCAGTATTCCGCTATAAAAAATAAATACAAAAAAACAAAAGAGTTAATCGTCACTTTTCGATTAACTCTTTTTCTTATATTTAATATTAAGGATTATCAGTTTCTATGCATGGCAATAACAGCCTGACCTAAACTGAGTCCACCATCACCCATCGGTAGTTTATGCGCACTTAGTACATGGAATTCGCTCAAATTTTCTTTTAATAAACGACGTAGCAGTTGGTTATGCATCACACCGCCGGATAATACGATAGTACGGCATCGGTGTTTGCGTGCTTGGTTCGCAGCAAGTTCAGCAAAACCTTGGGCGAGAGCATAGTGAAAGGCGAAGGCTTTATCTGCGACAGGCGCCTGGTAATTCAACCAACTTTGCCAGAAATAAGCCAAATCCAGTTTATTGCCGATAAGCGGCATTTTTACTGGAATATTGACCGCACTTTGTGCTTGTGTTGCCAAAGATGAGGTATTTGCCAGTGCATCTAAATGACAGGCAGCTTCGCCCTCCCAAGAAACAATGGTTGGTGCAATACCGAGAGCATAAGCTACGGCATCAAATAAACGACCCGCAGATGATATAGGTGGGCAATTGAGTCCACGTTCAATGGCATTGACTAATATTTGCCAATTCGGTTCGGTACAGGTTTTGGTGAGAATTTCTTGCCATTGTGGTACAAATTGATGCAGGTGAGCCAACCAGTTGCGCCAAGGTTGTTTAGCTGCAAGATCGCCTCCTGGCAGAGCCACAGCAGGCAGACCACCTAAATATTGACTATGTTGATAGTCAACGAGTAGACATTCGCCCCCCCAAAGCTGTCCATTTTCCCCCATGCCAATACCGTCTAGTGCAAGACCGATTACAGGTTCATTGCAATGATGTTCGGCCATCACGCTGACAATATGAGCATGATGATGCAGTACTTCTATTGGGGGGATTTGTTGCTGTTCAGCAAGTTGTTTTCCGATAGAAGATGAAAAATAGCCAGGATGAGCATCCACCGCGATGATGTCTGGTTTAAATTGATAAATATTTTGAAATAATTCAAGATTTTCACTTAATTGTGACCGCACTTGTTCATTTGCTGTATCGCCAATATGTTGACTCAGTATGGCTTTGTTGTGACGTAGTAAGCAGAAGGTATTTTTCAGATCAGAACCCAATGCTAATACATTTTTTGTGCTTTGTGTTTCAAGCGGTATTTCATCAGGTACATAGCCACGAGCACGGCGTAATGTTTCTAATCCATCGAAGGCAACGCGAACAAGGCTATCATCGGCACGTTGTAGAATATCGCGATTGTGACAAAGATAAAAATCCGCTAAATCAGCTAATTGTTCCACTGCATATTCATTTTTCAATACAGGAGGTTGCCCACTGGCATTCGCAGAGGTCATCACGAGCGGACGATTAATCACGCGTAATAACAAATGTTGTAGTGGATTACTTGGAAGCATGACGCCGATTTCTTGCAAGTTAGGTGCGATGTTATCAGCAATATTGGGTACTTTATGTTTTGCTAGTAGTACAATCGGTGCTGCACTGCTGGTTAGCAATTCTGTTTCTTGAGAACTCAAATTCTGTAAAAACTGCAGATCTGGCACCATAATGGCTAATGGTTTTGTGGGACGATGTTTCCGTTGACGTAATAAATCAACCGTCTTTTGATTATTCGCATCACAGGCAAGATGGAAACCGCCTAAGCCTTTTACCGCGACGATGTAACCTTGTTGCAATAAAAGTGCGGTCTGTTTTAGTGCGGTTTCATGAGTAGCAAGCGTTTGTTCTCGATCTTGTAACCAGATATGGGGTCCACAGACTGAACAAGCATTGGGTTGAGCATGAAAACGACGATCAGCGGGATCTTTATATTCTTTTTCACATTGTGGACAAAGTGGAAAAACAGACATCGCCGTGTTTTTTCGATCGTAAGGAATTGCCTTAATGATAGTAAAACGTGGGCCGCAATGGGTACAATTGGTAAAGGGGTAGTGATAACGTCGATTGTTGGGATCGAATAAGTCAGCTAAACAATGTGGACAGGTTGCTGCATCGGGAATAATTTGCGTGTCCATTTGATTGTTTTCGCTTTCCCGGATAGTAAAGCTTGTTACTGTGGCTGCGTCAGGCCAATCTATGGCGCGCTGAGTAATGTCAGTAATTTGCGCTAGAGGTGGGAGTTTATTTTGTAGGTCGGATAAAAATTGCTCAATTGCATTTGCTGGTGGAGAGACAAAACGAATTAACACGCCTTGTCCATCATTATTGACATCTCCATTTAATCCATATTGATTTGCCAGAAGCCAGACAAAAGGGCGAAATCCCACGCCCTGAACTTTTCCTTTTATGCGTAATTCGATCCCTTGCATAACGCAATCCTGTTTATTTTTGATTGAGACCAAGAAAATCGCCGACTTCGTGTTCTAGCTGGCTCATCGCAATTAAGGCTTCTTGAGTCTGTTTTGCTTCTTCTTCATCAATAATTGTCATGGCAAAACCAACGTGTACGAGCACCCATTTGCCAACCAGAGGTTTTGGGTCATCCTGACAAATTAATGAAATATTAACTTCTCTTTTTACTCCGCAGACATCGACTACAGCAAGCTGTAATGCGCTGTCAGCTACTTGAATGATCTGTCCCGGAATACCTAAACACATAATCTGTCCTTAGTTAGAATGTTTATGAGATGAATTGTTTATTGTGTGCCAATAAACATACTGCGAAAGGGAAATTTTATCACGTAACCACTTAAATTTGTATAGCGATATTTTAAATAGGGGGATGTCTATTTGTTGAAAGTTTGTTCACATTTTTAACATAAAATTATTATGTTTCACTGTTATTTAACAGCTGCATCACAGTAATAGAAAAACAATGGAAATCTTTTGATCTTAATCACAAATTTTTGAATTACTTCTTGAGCTTTACTTTTCGACAGGAGTATCCTTACTTCTAGAGTGGTTATTGTAGAAACGTTATTTACATACAAGGAGGGGAATGTATGAATCGTTTTGTAATCGGTGATCCGAAGGATTGCATTGGATGCAACACCTGTATGGCCGCTTGTAGCGAAGTGCATAAAGCTTTCGGATTACAATCTTTTCCACGCTTACAAGTCATGCGTAATGATGATGTAACCGTGCCAATTCTCTGTCGTCATTGTGATGATTCACCATGTGCTACCGTGTGCCCGGTGCACGCAATCACACACATTAATGACACCATTCAACTTAACGAAAGTCTCTGTATCGGTTGTAAACTTTGTGGTATTGCTTGCCCATTCGGTGCAATTACCCAACATGGTTCTGCACCGATTGACGCACCAACCTATTATGAAGGATTCTCCTTCACTGATGCGGTAAAACGAGATATTCGTACAGCACCAGATAATACGGATTTACACAATATGCTGGCATGGCAACCAGGCGTGAAAGCCATTGCGGTGAAATGCGATCTTTGCTATTTCCGTGAAGATGGTCCGGCTTGTGTACAAACCTGTCCGACCAAAACGTTATTTATTATTAGTGATGAGAGTATCAAACAGGCTAACGAAAGAAAACGTGAAATGGCAATGGTTTCTTCGCCTGCTATCCCAAGATAATTAGTGTGTTTAACTTGTAATCAATGGAGTGATATTATGAGTTTACCTATCAATTTACTCATCACGACCCTGTTGATTTATGTCGTAGGTGCGTTTATTTCGCTCGCAGTGAGACGAAACGAACAACTTTCAATCAATATATCCGGCGTGACCGGTGTACTTGCTGGAGTGTTAGGTATTGTTGCCTGCATCCCCGTTCTGATCAGCAGCGACACAGTCGTTGATGTTTTTAAAACCCCATTTGAATTTGCCTCATTTTCCATCCGTATTGATGGATTGGCGGCGTTTATGGTGTGCGTCATTTCTTTATTAGTGATTGTGACCGCACTTTATTCTTTCTCTTATGTGAAAGAATACAAAGGTAAAGGCGCTGGTTCTATGGGGTTCTTTATGAATTTATTTATCGCTTCCATGGTTGCGTTAGTTACCAGCGATAATGCGTTCTACTTCCTTGTATTCTTTGAAATGATGTCATTGGCATCTTATTTCTTAGTCCTTACCGAACAAGATGACAATGCCGTAAATGCAGGCTTGCTTTATTTCTTTATTGCGCATGCCGGTTCGGTATTAATTATGATCGCCTTCTTCATTTTCTACTGCTATGCCGGTAGTTTTGAATTTAGCGCATTCCGTCAAACCACTTTGCCAGCACCGCTTGCCTTTACAGCCTTTATTTTGGCATTTTTAGGTTTTGGCGCCAAAGCGGGGATGATTCCATTACACAGCTGGTTACCGAAAGCTCACCCAGCTGCACCTTCTCATGCATCTGCGATGATGTCTGGTGTAATGGTTAAAATCGGTATCTTCGGGATCATTAAAGTGGGTGTTGATCTTCTCGGTTCTACCAATGTTTGGTATGGCGTTATCGTGCTTGGTTTCGGTGCGGTATCTTCCGTACTCGGCGTACTTTATGCCTTGGCAGAACATGACATCAAAAAACTCTTGGCTTATCACACGGTAGAAAATATCGGCATCATTATGATGGGTGTGGGCGTTGGTATGATTGGTATCGCGACACATCATCCAGTATTAGCAACCGTGGGCTTACTTGGTGGGTTATACCACTTACTTAACCATGCCGTGTTCAAAGGCTTGTTATTCTTAGGTGCAGGTTCAGTAATGTATCGCTTGCATACTAAAGATATGGACTTAATGGGCGGCTTAGGCAAACTTATGCCTTACACTGCGTTCTGTTTCTTAATCGGTACCATGGCGATTTCTGCATTGCCACCGTTTAACGGTTTTGTCAGTGAATGGTTTACTTATCAATCTTTATTCACCTTAAGCCAAAGTGATGATTTCGTATTAAAACTTGCCGGTCCGATTGCCATCATTATGTTGGCATTGACTGGTGCGTTAGCAGCACTTTGTTTCGTGAAAGTGTACGGTATCAGCTTCGGCGGTGCACCACGTAGTGAAAAAGCAGCTAATGCACGCGAAGTACCAAAACCAATGGTGATTGCCATGGCGGTATTAGCCTTATGTTGTGTATTATTAGGTGTGGGCGCATCTGTGGTAACGCCAATAATTGCGAAAATTTCGACCGCACTTGCTCATAGCGAACCGTTCATGTTGGCTCAAAATGGAGTAGTAGTTGCACAAGCTGAACCGCATACTGCACTTTCAACGCCGATGGTGACTATCATGTTATTGGCATTTTTCTTCTTGCCATTTAGTTTCTATGCGTTCACCAAAAATCAACGTTTATCCGATCGTGCAAAAGGCAATCCATGGGCTTGTGGTTATGCTTATGAACAAGATATGGCGGCTTCTGCGGGTAGCTTCACTCGTCCGTTACGTACGATTTTCAAACCACTTTATACCTTGCGCGAAGTGTTGGATCCTGCACCTTTAGGTGATAAAGGCATCCAAGCGGTAATTAAAGGCGCAACAAAAACAGAACCTTTCTGGGAAGAAAAAGTGACTATGCCGATCGCTCGTTTTATTCCTTGGTTAGGAACTAAAATCCAATGGTTGCAACAAGGTGACTTCCGTTTGTACTGCGTGTACTTCGTGATTGCCTTGGTGGCAATACTACTTTCCATTGCGTTGATGTAGGAGGTTGAAGATGATTACGTTACCTTCAGAAATTGCAACATCTGCCGGAATGTTTGTTTTTGCCATTGTGCAAGCCTTGATTTTGCTTGCCCTTGCACCGTTATTTTCCGGTATTTCACGTATGATCCGCGCTCGTATTCAATCTCGTCGCGGTCCAGGCGTGTTACAAGATTATCGCGACATTGCGAAATTAATGAAACGCCAAAATATTTGGCCTGACAATGCGGGTTGGGTTTCTAAAGTGATGCCTTATGTGCTAATCAGCACTGTGATGGTAGTCGCCATGAGCTTGCCTTTATTTACCCGTGTTGCACCATTTGGCGCTGGCAGTGATTTAATCACCGTGATTTACTTATTCGCCTTGTTCCGTTTCTTCTTTTCAATTGCGGGTTTGGATTCAAACAGCACATTCTCAAGTTTAGGGGCAAGTCGTGAAGTCACATTAGGAGTCTTGGTAGAGCCAATTCTCATGTTGGCATTCCTTGTCATTGCGTTAATTGCCGGTTCAACCAATTTTGCGGTTATCGGTAATGCGCTTTCCGAAAACACTTGGCAATATCCAATTGCGACAGTGATTGCTATCGCTGCAGCATTCTTCGCCGTATTTATTGAAATGGGTAAAATTCCATTTGATTTGGCGGAAGCGGAACAAGAGTTACAAGAAGGTCCATTGACTGAATATTCTGGTCCAGCACTCGCCTTATTAAAAATCGGCTTAAGTTTAAAATCTATGGTTGTAGCATCTATCTTTGTGAGCGTGTTACTTCCTTTCGGTATTCCGACAGAGATGAGCTTAAGTGCGGTCATTTTAGGCGGTGTTTTATTCTTCGTGAAATTATTCGTGGTGTTCGTATTGGCTTGTGTCTTTGAAAACACACTCTCTCGTACCCGCTTTATGTTAACAGGACGTTTAACCGTGGTCGGCTTCGGCATTTCTGTGTTGGCGTTTGTATTTTACTTCACTGGGTTGTAAGGAGGACAAATATGGAACGTTTAGCTCTGATTACAATCATTTTACCTTTCGTCGGGGCGTTTATTGTTGGTTTGAACAAAAAACATTTTGCTCAAATTGCCACAGTATTTGCTGCGCTTGCTACGCTGGGAACCTTGTTAGTCGCAGGACAATGGTTTGCCGATGGTCATCAAAGCGTCACTTATGACATCGTCGCTTTTGATAAAACCGCGATCTTTGGTGTCACTCTTGATGCAGTTAGTACATTAATTGCCTTTGCCGTTGTGGCCTTAGGTTTCTTAATCTGCTTATATTCTTGTGGTTACTTAACCGATAAAAACCGTGAACACCCACATAATGGGTTACCACGTTTTTATGCATTCTTGCTCATCTTTATCGGTGCCATGGCGGGCTTGGTGTATTCCTCAACTTTAGCAGGACAATTATTGTTCTTCGAAATTACTGGGGGATGTTCTTGGGCATTAATCAGTTATTACCAAACACCAAAAGCGCAAGCAGCCGCAATGAAAGCCTTGATTATCACCCACGTGGGTGCAATTGGGTTATATATTGCCGCAGCCTATTTATTCAGCCAATCAGGTACTTTCTCTATCACTGCGTTAGAACATTTAGATCCGAGTGCGAAAACCATCGTGTTATTCGGTGTGATGTTTGCTGCGTGGGGTAAATCAGCGCAATTACCAATGCAAATTTGGTTGCCGAATGCGATGGAAGCACCAACACCGGTGAGTGCGTATTTGCACGCCGCATCAATGGTTAAAGTGGGGGTGTATATCTTCGCGCGTTCAGTTATATCTGCAGGTGAGATTCCACATATTGTGGGTGAAGTCGGCATCATCATGGCGATGATTACCTTAATTTACGGCTTCTTAATGTACTTGCCACAAACTGACTTAAAACGTTTATTGGCGTATTCAACCATTACCCAACTGTCTTATATTTTCATTGGGATTTCTCTTGCTGCATTAGGCTCTAAATTGGCCTTTGTGGCAGCGATTAGCTACATCTTCAACCATGCTTTCGCGAAAAGCTTATTCTTCTTGGTTGCGGGTTCATTAAGTTATGCGACAGGAACTCGTTCTATGCCATTACTACAAGGCATTATGCGTACAATGCCAGTGGTAGGGGCAGGATTTGGCGTAGCCGCGTTAGCGATTGCCGGGGTGCCACCGTTTAACGGATTCTTCAGTAAATATCCATTATTTGCGGCCGGATTTGAATTAGGGCATGAATATGGCTGGATTACTTGGTTAATGGTGCTTGCTTTAGTTGAATCTACCGCGACATTCGTATGGTTGTTGTATAAATTCGGACAATGTGTCATCGGTAAACCATCAGAAGCAGTTGCCAATGCACAACCTATACCATTCTCTATGCGTTTTGTGTTAGTTGTATTAATGGTGATGTCCGTGGTGTCCAGTTTTATCGCCGCATATTGGCTAGGTTTGGCTGGTTAGGTTAAGGAGGAATCTATGTTAATGATAAATGGACTTGCGTGTTTACTCATTATTACCTCTCTTTGCGTAATTATGGTTCGAACCGCCAAAAAAGCTGCGTTATTTTACAGTTTGCAATCATTGGTATTGGTATTACTGTTTGTTTATCTTGCCAATGAAATGCAAGCCCACGAACTTTACATGTGGTCAATTAGCGCATTTATTACCAAAGTGGTTTTGGTGCCAGCGATTTTAATCTATGCGATGAAAAAAGTTGATGAAAGTCAAACTCCTGCTGGAATAAATGTCGCTTGGTTGATCCCGATCACAGCAGTGATAGTCACATTGTGCTACTTTGTTGTTGTCCCAATCGATTTGCCATTGGTTGCACATCTTAAACCGGCATTATCA
>ERZ772974.883-NODE-883-length-20731-cov-6.538499_pt1 | contig 20731 bp, 18 predicted proteins | sample MGYA00580671_ERZ772974 | MGnify/ENA primary metagenome ERZ772974 (study PRJEB29015, sample SAMEA2738065) | human oral metagenome | biome: human oral; feature: human-associated habitat; material: saliva | place: China | collected 2218 ... | reverse complement strand
TAATACCTATTGAGATTGAATGCCTGTCGCTGTGAAGCGTTAGGCATTTTTATTTTATCATTGTTCTAAAGGTGATAGTTCTTTGTATGAAATGATGGTTCCTCAGTCTAATAAGCATGGATGATTGCTAAGAAATTATTTTATCAAAAATGATGTTTTTGATCGTTTATAGTGGGAAAGTTCTTTATTATATGTATGTTACGTGTAATTTAAAAAGAAATCTTTTCTTGTAAGTTGTGTTTTCTCGTATAGATAATGTAACTTTGCAGGAAACTTATTAATTATGAAGAATATTTTAAAGGACTTGAGGCGAAAGGATCACCCACATGTATTGGGTGCCTTGGATATTTTTAAATATATTGGACCTGGATTATTAGTTACTGTTGGATTTATTGATCCAGGAAACTGGGCAAGTAATTTTGCTGCTGGTTCTGAATATGGTTATGCCTTATTGTGGGTTGTTACCTTATCCACTATTATGTTGATAGCATTACAGCATAATGTTGCGCACTTGGGAATTGTGACGGGTTTATGTTTGAGCGAAGCTGCTGTGAAGTATGCTCCCAAATGGGTGGGGCGACCTATTATTATTAGTGCGATTCTTGCTAGCATATCGACATCGCTTGCCGAAATACTAGGTGGAGCAATTGCTTTGCAGATGTTATTCGGAATGAGTATTCCAACAGGTTCCGTACTTACTACTGTGGCTGTTCTTATCATGCTCTTTACAAATAGCTACAAGAAGATGGAACGTGCCATTATTGGTTTTGTATCAATGATTGGACTTTCATTTATATATGAGTTGTTCTTGGTTGATATTCATTGGCCGTCAGCAATCGAAGGAGCTTTTGTGCCCACTGTTCCTCAAGGTTCCCTATTGATTATTATGAGCGTATTGGGAGCCGTTGTAATGCCTCATAATCTTTTTCTCCATTCCGAGATTGTTCAGAGCCGTGAGATACATTTAAAAGGTGACGAGCGTATTCAGCACATGTTAAAGTATGAGTTTATTGACACCTTATTTTCGATGATAATAGGTTGGGCAATCAATTCTGCTATGATTCTATTAGCGGCGACAACCTTCTTTTCACATGGTCAGCATGTAGAAGAACTCTCTCAAGCACAAGCCATGTTACAGCCCCTATTGGGTAATAATGCAGCAAATATCTTTGCCATAGCCTTGTTATTGGCTGGAATCTCTAGCACAATTACAAGTGGAATGGCAGCAGGTAGTATCTTTTCTGGCTTGTTTGGTGAATCATATAATGCAAAAGATACACACTCGATCTTAGGAATCGTTTTGTCATTAGGCTTAGCTCTTTTGATTATATTCTTTATTGGCGATCCTTTTAAAGGACTAATCATCTCGCAGATGTTCCTATCAGTGCAACTTCCTTTTACTGTTTTCTTGCAAGTGGGCTTAACATCTTCTAAGCGTGTCATGGGTAAATATGCTAATAGCAAAATCAATATGATCTTCTTGTATTCATTGGCAGGCATTGTTACATTATTGAATATTTGGCTATTGTTTGAGAGTGTATAGAGCATGTGATGCAAGCAAGTAACCATTTTGAAATGTTATTTTATAGTTAAAAGTGTAACTGATTTATTATTTTAACGATAAGACTATACTTATTTGATAAATTTATTGTAATTTTGCCCCACGAGACTCAATAAAGATTGCTATTTAAGGGAATTGCTAATTAAAGATTGTGAATACTGATGTTATATCAGTTCACAATACATTCAGGAGAATCATATAAAAATCATTATTTAAATTACTCAAGTCAGAATGAAGAAGAATTATGTAAAACCATGCTGTTCAAGTATGGTCATAGCTGTTGAGCAGCCTATGTTAGCAGGAACTGTTGGTGTAAAAAACCAAAACTTCACGGAAGAGCCCCATATGACCCTTGGTGGAAACCCAAGCGCAGGTGCTAAGAACAATCCCTTCCAGAATGATGAAGATTAATTAACAACAACTATTAAAAAGACGACATGAAACTAAAGACAATTTTTGGCATCATCCTTGGGGTTGTTGCTGTAGGCTTGACATCATGTTCAAGCGACTTGACTAATGGGGAGAACACTGCCGTTAATCCAAATGAGACAGCGAAGCGTACGCTGAGTTTATCTACAGACAAAGCTAAGACACGTTCTGAGGTAAACCTTACTACAGGTAATAAGTGGGAGACAGGGGATGTGTTCTTCTCTTATAATCTTGATTTAGGTGATCAAGCTACTGAATCTCCTAATGCTATCTTGACAGCAAAGAGCAGTGGCGCAAGCACATTGTTGCAAGGAACTGTAGCATGTAAGAATGGTGATAGATTAAATATTTTCTATCCTGGTACTTTTGTCACTGGATACGCGCAGGGTACATTTCCAATAAGTATGCAGAAGAGTCTTACTGGTAATAAGACTCAGGACGGTACTGTAGAGAACTTGAAAAACTTCGACTATAGCTTTGGTACTGGTTCTGTTACTGTAAATGGTAATTCTGCATCAGGTAACGTTGATATGGAGAAGCTGTATGCTATCTTGAAGGTGGACTTCACTTTCAATGGCACAAAGCTTACGAACATTAAGAAGCTCGTTCTTTCTAATGTTATCACTGGGGGTGACTTCAAGGTTCAGACGGGTCAGATGGATAACCGCAAGATTGGTTCTATAACGGTTATTCCAGCTAATCCAGCTGAGTTACTGTATGTAGCGATATTCCCTACAAATGGTTTCAAGCCTAAGTTTGAAGTATATACTACAGATAATAAGGCTTATACATATACTGTAACCGCTTCAGATTGGGAAACTAAAACTGCTAAGGTTTATCCAATTACTGTTGCTGTTAAGGAGTTTACTCCAAACCCTCCATACGTAGAAGTTAATAATGTGAAGTGGGGTAAGTACAACCTACAGTACACTCCAGGCTCAAATGCTGACGGTTGGACTGGTGGTTATCACCTTGCTGCTAACCCATGGGATTACTACTATTCAGATGGTCATCTGCCAGCCTTATCTACTGGTTCTGCTGCAGAAACAGATGGTATCAAGTCTGACCACTTCCGTTGGGGAGATATATCTAAGGCTCATAACTATGGTAGTGATGCTAAAGAGCATTATGACGGAACAGTAGGTGACATACAACGTCAGATTACAAATTCAAACGAATTTGGTGACCTGCCATACTATGCTTCTCAGCAGCAATGGAGACTGCCTTCACCAGAGGATTTTGAGGAGTTGATGAGGAATACCACAGAGTATGTCGGCTATTATAACGATGGTACAAACAAAATCTATGGTGTTCTCTTCGTTCCTGACGGTGTTGCTCATGGATGGGTACTCAACAAGAATAATGTTAAGAAAAAGCAGTCAAATCAGACGGGTTCTATTTCTTCAAATGAATTGAGAGAGTTTACAAAGGAATTTATAAATAAGGGAGTATTCTTCCCTGCAGCAGGTTCATATACCGATTACTCTAATGGAGCTCCTATAATGTATACCGCAGGAAGACAAGGATTATACTGGACTTCTAAATCAGACAGTGCAACGAATGCCTATTCGTTTACCTTCTATTTGACAGGTACTACGTTTAACTTACCTACTGTTGGAAATAATAATGCTGGAAACAGACCAAGAAAGTTTGAGATGTACTGCATCCGTCCAATCTACATTGGACAATAAATAGAAGGTCACCCAACTGGCTCTTTCCAACTCCTTCCCACGCAGGGAGGGAATCAGATACAACAATATCCTTGTGTATATACACGTAGTGGGGAGTTGAAAGAAGGGAGACTAAGAAAAGAATATAAGTAAAAAGGGAAGATGTAAAAGATGATTTTACGTCTTCCCTTTTTCTTTTGCCATGTCCTTCTATTCATTATTTCTCGGTTAAAATTCATTGTGCTTTAACCTTTTGTTCTCTCTTATTCTTTGATAGGTTAAGACTTCACAATTAGAATGATTGTGGATAGTTAGTGACAGATTGACTATTATTAGTTTTAGTGTTTGTATAAGCCAACTTTTACTAAGGATAATTATCCAAGGTTATCAACCTGAATCAGGAATTTATATAATGAATTAAGATGGGGTTAATATTCTTCGCGAACAATTTCAATATTCTTCGCGAACAATTTTGATTTTCTTCGCGAAGAATTTTATGTGCTTCTTAGTTGATAGAGTTCAAGAATATAAAAGCCCATCAACCTGCATCTTCTTCTTCATTTTCGATTGCCTTTGACGAAAGTACATTTCGTGGGGCACGAAAGTACATCTTGTGGGGCACGAAAGTATATATTGTCAATGACGAAAGTATATATTGTCATACACGGGATTCGAGATGCATCTCTATTTGTGTATGAAAGCTTATACTAGGGAATTAAAAAAACTTCTGAAAAACCAGATAGCTGGCGTTTCAGAAGTTGAAATTATGTATAGCTAATTGTTACGTTATTTTATTCCACGCTCATTAAGAGCTTTGGCATATTTTGCAGCATTCTCTTGATGCTCTTGATAAGTCTTTGCAAAGTTATGTGTTCCGCTAAAGTCTTCTTTTGCACACATATAGATGTAGTCATGATGTACATAATTCAAAACAGCGTCAATGGCTGCAACAGAAGGTATGCGGATGGGGCCAGGTGGTAAGCCACGATACTTATATGTGTTGTAGGGATTATCAATGGTAAGCCACTTTTGGTATATGCGATGTGCCGTAAAGTTTTTAGTGGCAAACTTTATTGTTGGGTCAGCTTGTAGTGGCATATTGATGTGCAGACGATTGATATACATACCAGCGATTTTTGGCATTTCTGCAACATTTGATGTCTCTTCGTCAACGATACTTGCGAGTGTAATTACTTCGCTCTGCGTTAGACCTGCGGCTTTCGCTTTTTCTTTCCGTTCAAATGTCCAGAACTTTTTATTTTCTTCAGACATCTTGTCTAGAAACTTGTCTATGGATGTGTCCCAATAGAAGTCGTATGTGTTTGGGATAAACATTGCAGGAATTGTTTCAGGTGTGAAGCCATATTTCTTACATGTGGCAGGTGAGGTTAGTCGTGCAAGTAGTTCACTGCGTGTAAACATCATTTTACTGCTTATCTCTTTAGCTAAGTCATTAAGCGTTCTAACTGGTTTAATAGTTAGTTTGACAGGAGCTTGCAAGCCGTTTCTTATATGTCTGAATGTTTGAAGTGAACCAGCTGAACCTACAGCGAACCTACCTGTACGGATATTATCACCATAGCCAGTGATTTTAGCTAACTGTTTGAATACCCAAAAGGCTTGTGGAGTAGAGAGTGGTTGCAGCTTAGTGTAGACAGAATCAGTGTTATCATTCTGATCAATCAGAATATATTGCTCTTTCCCTGTTCGCGACATTCCTGCAAAGAAAAGAAAGTAAATGATACCGATTAGTACAACAGCAATAGTTGTGAGTACCAATTTCTTTTTCGATTTCTTGTTATTCTTCGATTTGTTTGCCATCTTGTTATGCTTAATTTATCAATGTTGCAAAGTTACATAATTCTCCATTAAAAGTGTTGTTGTATGTGATATAGATCGATACTTTTTTTGAAATTTAAGAGAAAAGATAGTCTATTTTCTCTATTATTGCGTAATTTTGCCCATCGTAAAACAAGGGATAATGAAGGATTTTGATACTTATATTTTCGATTTAGATGGTACGCTGTTAAGTAGTTTAGATGATTTAGCTGCAAGTACGAATTATGCATTGCGATGGGCAGGAATGCCTGAAAGGACATTGGAAGAGGTTCGTATGTTTGTTGGTAATGGGGTTAAACTTCTGATGGAGCGTGCTATTCCTGATGGTCAGCAAAACCCTCGCTTTGAAGAAGTGTATGCAAAGTTTCGTGAGCACTATTTGAAGCATAATCTGGATAGGACTCATCCTTATGATGGTGTATTGGAACTTCTTGCAGAGTTAAAACGGCGTGGAAAGAAACTTGCTATAGTAAGTAACAAGTTTTATGCAGCTACACAGGATCTTGCTCATCATTTCTTTGCTGACACGATTGAAGTAGCTATTGGGGAACGAGAGAATATTCGTAAGAAACCAGCTCCTGATACAGTTCTCGAAGCACTTCGTCAGTTAGGTGCATCTAAAGACGGGGCGGTTTATATCGGTGATAGTGATGTAGACGTTATGACGGCAAAGAATAGTGGATTGCCTTGTATTAGTGTTCTTTGGGGCTTCCGAGATAAAGAATTCTTAATAGAACATGGGGCAACCTTGTTTGTGGAGTCACCACATGAGATACTGGCTAAGCTCTAAAACGATTTTTGTCATGCTGTAAATTATGAATCTATTGTTATAAGATTTAATTTACGACATGACAAAAACTAATATTCTATCTACTTTGTAATAAAGCTCGTTTAATCATCGAGCAGTGTAGATGAACGTACACGGCTTAGTGTCTCTGGTGTCATCTGCAAATAACTTGCAATGTAAACGAGCGGTGCTCGAAGTACGACTTGTGGATTTAATTTGCACATTCTCTTGTATCGAGCTTGTGCGGTTTCAAATCGAACAAGGTCTGCGTGTATCTGTGAAATGATTAGACTTTCTTCAAGGATTTTACGATACAGAATCTGTATGTTTACATTGTGCAAAGCTACTTGTTCTAGTCTCTGTTTAGGGAGAGCATAAATAAGTGTTGGTTCCAATGCCTCCACCTGTAATTTTGTTGGTTCTTCTTGAAAGAGACTTTCGATACACATTATAACACCATGATCTTCTCCAAGGTGCTCTGTTATCTCTTTACCATTCTTAAAATAGAACTGACGTACGAGTCCTTTTTCTATATAATAAAAGTGCTTGCATACTTCTCCTTCATTGAGAATCATCTGCCCTTTGCTGAATTTCATTGGTACTAGGATACTCTCGAGGACATCTAATTCCTCGTGAGTCATAGTACTATATTTGCGTGCTAATTCACGTGCAATATCTCTAGTATCATTTGCTAATTCTTTCATTTTCCTATCCTTTCTTTTTCTTATCCTTTAGTCTAATTTCAATACAGCAAGGAAGGCTTTTTGTGGAACCTGTACATTCCCTATCTGTTTCATACGTTTTTTACCTTTCTTCTGTTTCTCCAAAAGTTTACGTTTACGACTAATATCACCACCATAACATTTAGCGGTAACGTCCTTTCGAACCTGCTTAACAGTCTCTCTTGCAACAATCTTAGCCCCGATAGCAGCTTGAATTGCAATGTCGAACTGTTGGCGAGGAATCAGATCCTTTAGTTTCTCACACATTCTTCTCCCGAATGTGACTGCGTTACTCTCGTGTGTTAATGTAGAAAGAGCATCTACAGGCTCTCCATTTAACAGAATATCAAGCTTTGCTAGTTTGGATGGGCGGAAAGAATCTATATGATAATCAAACGAGGCATAACCTTTTGAAATACTCTTCAATTTGTCATAAAAATCAATCACAATCTCACCAAGAGGAATCATGAAGATCAGTTCAAGACGATTACCACTTACATAGTTCTGACTTACTAATTCACCACGTTTATCAAGGCACAAAGTCATGATAGGACCAATATAGTCGCTTGAAGTGATGATAGAAGCCTTTATAAAAGGTTCTTCAATATGGTCAATCATGGTTTGATCTGGCAAACCAGAAGGATTATGAACTTCCTTCTCGTTGCCCTGCTTGTCATAAACCATGTAGCTAACATTCGGAACTGTGGTAATTACGTCCATATTAAATTCACGGTCTAAGCGTTCTTGTACAATCTCCATGTGTAATAGCCCGAGGAATCCACAGCGGAATCCAAATCCTAGAGCCTGTGAGCTTTCTGGTTGGAATGTTAGTGAGGCATCGTTAAGTTGTAATTTCTCTAGAGAGGCACGAAGATTCTCATAATCGTTTGGATCAATAGGGTAGACACCAGCAAAAACCATTGGCTTTACTTCTTGGAATCCTTCGATAGCATGCTTGCAAGGAGCATCAATGTGAGTAACAGTGTCACCGACCTTTACCTCCGTTGCATTTTTTATGCCAGATATAATATACCCCACTTCACCTGTCGAAAGTTGTTTGGTGGGTACCATATCCATTTTCAATACACCCACTTCGTCAGCAGTATATTCCATCCCTGTTTGAACGAACTTTACTTTATCGCCCTTCTTTATGACACCATTGTCGACCTTGCAAAGGGTAATAATACCACGGAAGGAGTTGAAAATGGAGTCAAAGATAAGAGCTTGTAAAGGAGCATTTACATCACCTTTGGGAGATGGGATACGTTTAATAATTGCCTCAAGTATCTCAGAAACGCCTTCACCTGTCTTTCCGCTTGCCCTAATAATATCTTCAGGATCACAACCAATCAAGTCGACAATCTCATCTTCAACTTCTTCTGGCATTGCGTTAGGCATATCAATCTTATTGATGACAGGGATAATCTCTAGATTGTGGTCGATGGCCATATAAAGATTTGATATTGTCTGAGCCTGCACACCCTGAGTCGCATCAACAATGAGTAATGCCCCTTCGCAAGCAGCAATACTACGTGATACTTCATAAGAGAAGTCGACGTGTCCTGGAGTATCAATAAGGTTTAATACATATTTCTCCTTATCGAAAGTATATTCCATTTGAATGGCATGGCTCTTAATCGTGATGCCACGCTCACGCTCCAAATCCATGTCGTCAAGCATCTGCCCTTCAGTAATCTTGATTGTTTGGGTGTATTCAAGAAGACGATCGGCCAAAGTTGATTTACCATGGTCAATGTGGGCAATAATGCAGAAATTTCTTATATGATCCATCAGTTCGTTCTATAATTTGAGATGCAAATATAATCATAAATTCTGAGAATGTGGAATGATGAATTAGGAAATTAGCTATTTTTTGTTATCTTTGCAAAGAATATTTGATAGAGAATTAAGCTCATTTGGAATCTACTTCATGATATATTCCAATGAAATAATAATAAAAGAATTAATTATGAAGCGTTTATTCTATTTTGCTTTAATGGTGGCACTTTGTTCTTCTTGTCATAGGAGCTTAGAAGATAGAGCAGCTCAGGAATGTAAAGAATATACAGAGAAAAAATGTCCAACTCCAGTAGTAGATAATGTACGGTTGGATAGTATGGTCTTTGAATCGACTACTCGAACCATTCATTATTATAACACGCTTGTTGGTACAGCTGATAATAGATTGGTTATTGATAAACAACAAGGTAAATTACGGCAAGCCTTGAAAGAAGGGTTAAGATCAGATGCAGGAACGAAAGCTTATAAAGATGCAGGCTTTAACTTCCAATATACCTACCATTCTGAAAAGAAGCCTTCAGAAGTGTTGTTTGATGCAACTTATACTACAAAAGATTATCAATAGATAGATTCTTTATTACATTCAGGATTACTTCTAGTGCAGACATCATGTGTTCCACATTCAAAGACTTACATTGCCATAGATCTGAAATCGTTCTATGCCAGTGTGGAGTGTGTTGAGCGTGGCTTGAATCCTTTGACAACTAATCTTGTCGTCGCAGATGTCAGTAGAACGGAAAAGACTATTTGTTTAGCTGTATCACCTTCTCTTAAATCTTATGGTTTACCAGGGCGTGCACGTTTATTTGAGGTTGTTCAACGTTTGCGCGAAGTCAATAATAAACGAAAGGAAGAATTGTTAGAAGGAGGCTTTACTGGTAAGTCTTCCAATACAATTGATTTAGAACAGCATAAGGATTGGGAAGTTGATTATATCACGGCAGTCCCAAGAATGGCGCATTACATTCAACATAGTGCCAAGATATATAGTATCTATTTGCGATATGTAGCACCAGAGGATATACATGTGTATTCGATAGATGAGGTGTTTATAGATGCCACACCTTATCTTTATAGTTCTAAACTAACAGCTCATGATTTTGCAATGAAGATGATTCGTGATGTTCTTCGTGAGACAGGGATAACAGCTACGGCAGGTATAGGAACTAACTTATATCTTTGTAAGGTGGCGATGGATATCGTGGCAAAGCATATACCTGCTGATAAGGATGGAGTTAGAATTGCTGAATTAGATGAGCATAGTTATCGTAAAAGTCTATGGAATCATAAACCACTTACAGACTTTTGGCGTGTAGGGCATGGTATTGCCCAACAATTATATGCTTATGGAATTGACACTATGGGCAAGATAGCTCGTAGGTCTCTTGAACATGAAGAATTGTTTTATAAGCTCTTTGGCGTTAATGCAGAATTATTGATAGATCATGCTTGGGGCTGGGAACCATGTACAATGGAAATGGTGAAAGCTTATCGCCCAGAATGTAATTCTATGAGTAGTGGGCAAGTACTACATGAAGCTTATACTTTTCAGAAAGCAAAAGTTGTTGTACAAGAGATGGTTGATGCCTTGTCTTTAGATTTAGTTGAGAAACGTTGTGTTGCAGATCAACTTGTTCTTTATGTTGGATATGATAAAGATAGTTTGATATCAACGAAGGTAAATGATTATACTGGTCCGATATCTAAAGATTGGTATGGACGTAAAGTGCCTAAACATGCTCATGGTTCCGCTACTTTTCCTCATTTTACTTCTTCTTCACATATAATGACTCAAACAATTTTAAAGCTTTATGAAGAGATTGTTGATAGAAGATTGCTTATTAGACGAGTAAATATTTCATTGAATCATGTACTTCGAGAAGAATTTATCAATAATAGAACTCCAGAACCAGTTGAGTTGGATCTTTTTGCAGATAATGATACCTTAATAAAGAAGCGTGAAAAAGAAAAGAAAGAACTAGCACGTGAACGGAGAATGCAAGAAACGATATTAAACATCAAACAGCGTTTTGGTAAGAATTCACTATTGCGAGGATTAAATTTTGAAGAAGGTTCTACGGCACGTGAACGTAATAAACAAATTGGAGGACATAAAGCATGACAGATAAGTATGATGACATAATCAATCTCCCTCATCATGTCTCTAAACGACATCCACGGATGAGTCTTTATAACCGAGCTGCACAATTTGCGCCTTTTGCTGCGCTTACTGGATATGAGGAAGCTATTGCGAAAGTTATTCGTGATACAAATGCAAAGAAAGAAGATAATGAGATGGATATATAGTGCAATGTTTTATATCGAAGCCTTACATTGCTAAGTTTATCTCTTTGTGAATCTAATATTATCATAACCTACAAGTTTATCTGTTCTTCCACCTTGTGGGCGGAAATAAATAAGAGCTTGATAGCTATTCTCTGTTTGATAATGACTCTTATCAATAGTAAAGGGCACTAACTCTCCTTGATTATTTACTGCTATGAATTGATAATTGTAATAACCCAACTTCAAAGGTAAGGCGGCTTCATAGCATTTCTTCGTAGGGTTATAGGTCATTTCATATTGCGGCAATAAGCGACTATACGTCCAATCACTATTTAAAAAGATATGATAAGGAGCTGGTTCTGGTACATTTAGTTGGAAATGCGTGATAACATAGTCACTTGTTGTATTGCTTTCTATATTATTTGAATTACGGATAAGGAAAGCACCATCAGCATCCTCTTCGTAGATATAATTTAATAATGGTGTTGTAATAAAAGGATAAGCATGGAAATTACTACCATCCCAAGCTACATGATCTATGCCCATTGAAGCCACATCGGTCGATAGAAGTTCAAATTTACGATATTCGTTGCCTCCCCAGAAGATATAGTCCTTATCATGTATCCATTGTAAACCATTATTCATTACATATTGTGGCTTGCTATTCCATCTAGCATCTAGCCAGTTACGATTTTGTAATACAACCGTTTTAATTTGTTGTTGTGGATTAGAAACAATGTAATTCCCATAATTTACAGCCATTTCAATCTGCTGATTTGCATCATTAATCGTAGCATCCGTTTGAGTTGTCACACTCAGTTTAACGCCCATTGCGTTTTCGGCAGGCTCAATAAGCATAAAGCACGCAGTCAACAAAGGCTTTTTGTTATCATCAAAGACCGTTAATCTGTAATTACCTGAAATCTTTGGTTGACAATCCTTGTTTGGAATTTCTAGATGATAATGTGTGTATAAAGTGTTAGTTAAGGTAGACTCTTTAACATCGTCTATTAAATTATCATTGAGAAAGCCATCTGCAATATCACTATCAAAAAGATTTTCTGATGTTTTCCAGTCAGCTTCACAATGTTCTATACTATAAGTCATTCGTCGATAAGTATGCGTAAGATCATCAAAATCAATACTAATCTTGCCGCCGTTTAGATACATTATAGGTAATGTTAGCCAGTTCTGATTAGCAACGACCTGCAATGACCGAATATTATTATCGATAATCTCGTGTCTCTGTGCGGAGATACTTATAGGAAAGAATGATAATAAGAGGCAATAGGATGTAAGGAGCAGCTGTCTCATGCGTCTTCTTCCAAAATATTTTGAAGGAAACTATCTAAATCCTTGTCTAGTCCTTGCATAAGATCACCACCAATGATTCCTAAATCATCATCAACAAGATACAATTCCGTTATACAATTCTTATCATCATCTTCTAGCACGAAGCTATAAGGCTTCATAATAGAAAGATTCTCTATTATATCTTTAACACGATTCATCTCAGAACGCAGTACTAACGCTATCTCTGGATAAAAGTTATCGCTCTTATTATCAATCCATTCTTCGATAACACAACGAGTAATTTCGTTATCATTATCATCAAATGCCATCAGGTCGCCACTATCTTGAGAAGCGCGTAAATGGAGATCAGTCATAGACAGGTTACAATCACAAGCTGTGAATTTCTGTGCGATTTTCTTTAAGAAACGTTCAATTTGTTGCTGAGTCTGTTCGGCTACTTTCATCGTTGGTATGATATTTATTTATTATGGAGGCAAATATACAAAAAGTTTTCTGTTTTATATTATCTCGTCGTTTTTTTTACGTTCTTTTTTTGTTGATAATGAAAAAAGCGTTATCTTTGCAACGAAACTTATGGTTTTATTAACCTAAATAGAAGGTAATCTTAAAAAGCAAATGAAACAAACAATTCTTGTTACAGGTGGTACTGGTTTCATTGGTTCTCATACAAGTGTTGAACTGATAGAAGCTGGTTATGATGTCGTTATAGTAGATGACTTATCTAATTCTAAGATTGAGGTATTAGATGGTATTGAAAAGATAACGGGTGTGCGTCCTGCTTTTGAACAGGTAGACCTTCGTGATCGCGAAGCAACAGAAAATGTATTCCGTAAGTATCCTAAGATTGAAGGTATTATCCACTTTGCTGCCTCAAAAGCAGTAGGGGAGAGCGTACAGAAACCATTAATGTACTACAGAAATAATATTGTTTCACTGGTTAATTTACTTGAATTAATGCCTGAATATGGCGTTGAAGGAATTATTTTCTCTAGTTCTTGCACCGTATATGGTCAGCCAAATCCAGAGAATTTGCCTGTGACAGAAAATGCGCCTCATCAGAAAGCTACCTCACCTTATGGCAATACAAAGGAGATTAATGAGCAAATAATCCTTGACTACATCCATAGCGGAGCAAACATCAAGAGTATTGTTTTGCGTTATTTCAATCCAATTGGAGCGCATCCTTCAGCATTGATTGGTGAATTACCTAACGGCGTTCCTAATAACTTGATTCCATTCGTTACGCAAACAGCGATGGGAATCAGAAAAGAATTAACCATCTTCGGTAACGATTATAATACACCTGATGGCACATGTATCCGCGATTATATCTATGTTGTTGATTTAGCCAAGGCACATGTTGCGGCGATGAAGCGTATCTTAGATAATAAATCAGATAATATTGAATATTTCAACATTGGTACTGGTCACGGCAATACCACTCGTGAGATTGTTGAAACCTTCGAGAAAGCTACGGGCGTAAAGGTGAATTGGAAGTTTGGTCCGCGTCGTGAAGGGGATATTGAGAAGATTTGGGGAGATTGCACCAAGGCTAATACTGTATTGGGTTGGAAGGCAGATACCCCTTTATCTGATGTTCTTGCATCTGCCTGGAAATGGCAAGAGAAGCTAAGAACAGATGGAGTGATGTAATTAAAAAAAAGATACTGAATTAATTAATTAGAATTTTCATATACAATAATTGCAGGGAATCCTGCTTTATTTTGTGTTTGTGTTGTTGTTATCCCTCGATGTGAATCGGGGGATAATTTTGTTTTGCGCTGTAATATCATCAAGTGATGAGGCTGTTTGAGGAATCAATAGACTACTTTTTTCTGAAAATAAAGACGCCACGGGCAAATTGCTCGTGGCGTCTTGTGTCTAGGGAATGAGATTTAGCCAACTACTGGTCCATTCTCTTCGTGCTCGTTTTTCTCCTCTTTCTTCTTCTTCTTGCTTTTAGGTTTCTCCTGCGCAGCTACGCGGAAGAACTCTACATCCTTGAGTCTTCGGAAATCGGCGGTTGGAGTGAAGAGAATTTGCGTTTTGGAAATACATTCCGAAGGCCTGAAATCCTCTTCTTTGAGCACAGCTTTCGAGGTAAATGTTGGGCGGAATGTGCCGATAGGTCCGCCATCAACAATAAAACCATGCGAACAAAGTTCGTTTAACACCATGCGGAATCGATAGAACACTGCCGCAACGTCAGCTTGACCAACGGTTGAATCGTCAGCCATTCTCTTACAAAGTTCATCAAAAGTAATATGATGCTTTTGACATACTGGATGAGCAACAAAGACTTCCTTGTCTTTCAATTTACCCATGTTCACCTTTCGGCGCGTTAAGGAATACTCCATAACTGATAAATTTTTTAGTTTAGATTAAAACAAAGGTGACGTTATCTGCACTCTTCGCAGAACTATCCCTCAGGTTTATATGGCGCAAATATAATGAAATAATTTTATTCAAACAAAAAATAAAGCTGTTTTTTTTGTGTTTTTTATATACTTGTTTTCAATAAGTAAGCAGATGTTTACAAATATTTAATCATACTTTCTCTAAAATCGTACCTCCATTTTCGTAAAAACGTACCTCCGTTTTGATGAAAACGTACCTCCGTTTTTGGTAAAATGTACCTCCGTTTTTTTCGGATTTATTATTGGTTTTGTATCGCACTGATAATCAATGATTTACGAAGGTGCGTGAAATGGGCTAAAAATGGGTGATTTTCATTTGCAGAATGACAAAAAAAGAGAGTAGGAATTAAGCCTGCTATTCGCTAATAAGCCTAATTCCTACTCGGATATTGTTAGGTAAAATTAGTTTACTTCTTTCTCAATTCTTCCAAACTTGCTTTGAGGGCTGCAATCTTTTCTTCGGAATCGCTTTGCTTTTTGCGCTCACGTTCGATGACTGCCGCAGGGGCATGAGAAACAAAATTCTCGTTAGATAGTTTCTTCTTGATGCCAGCGAGGAAGCCTTCCAGATGGTTGAGTTCTTTCTCTTGCTTTTCGATTTCGGCTGCAACATCAATCAAATCGCCAACAGGTACGGCAAAACTATCCGTTCCGACCATGAAGCCTGATGCGTCGCTGGGCTTCTCTGCCACCACATCGATTGTCTTTAAGTTCGCCATCTTACGGATTATGCTGTTGTATGCCTCGTAGTTATTTTGCCCAATAACGTTTAGTTCCAGTTCAACCTTAGGTGCGATATTCTTCTGATTGCGCACCGTTCTGACACCGCCGACGATTGCTTTCACCTGTTCTATGTCTTCGATTAACCGCTCTTCGTCCTTGGTTGGAGCTGGAAGTTTCAGTTCGTCACGCATAATGCTCTCGCTGTCCTTGCGATCATAGATGTGCTGCCATAGCTCTTCGGTGATGAAAGGCATGAAGGGGTGGAGCATCTTTAACAGAGAATTGAAGAAACGGAGCGTTGCCTCGTAGGTCACTTTGTCGATAGGCTTGCCATATTCTGGCTTAATCATCTCAAGATACCAGCTTGAAAACTCGTCCCAGAAGAGGCGATAGACGGTCATCAATGCCTCGGAAATACGATAGCTCTTGAATTGTTCGTCCATCTCTTTGTTCACAGCTTTCAGTTTGGCATCGAACCATTCAACGGCAATTTTGTTTGCTTCTGGCTGTTCTGTCTCCGTTGTTTCCCAACCTTGTACGAGGCGGAAAGCATTCCAAATCTTGTTATTGAAGTTACGTCCTTGCTCACAGAGCGTCTCATCGAAGAGAATATCATTGCCGGCTGGGGCTGAAAGCATCATACCCATTCGCACGCCATCGGCACCATATTTCTCGATAAGCATAATCGGGTCAGGCGAATTGCCAAGACTTTTGCTCATCTTACGTCCGAGCTTATCGCGCACAATACCCGTGAAATAAACGTGCTTGAATGGGAATTTACCACGATATTCATAGCCTGCCATAATCATTCGTGCCACCCAGAAGAAGATAATGTCTGGACCCGTCACGAGATCGCTGGTAGGGTAGTAGTAGTTTATTTCCTCATTATCGGGGTTGTTAATGCCATCAAACACAGAGATTGGCCATAGCCAACTGGAGAACCATGTGTCCATGCAATCGCTTTCCTGCTCTAAATCGGCTGCGGTGACGTTAGGACTCTTCTCTTTTGCGAGTTTCAATGCCTCGTCTGCGGTCTCTGCAACAACAGTAGCGTTCTTACCTTCTGCGTCCTTGAAATAGTAAGCAGGGATGCGATGACCCCACCAAAGTTGTCGACTGATACACCAGTCTTTGATGTTTTCAAGCCAGTGGCGGTAGGTATTTTTATATTTCTTTGGATAGAATTCTATCTCATCGTCCATGACTGGAGCGAGCGCAATGTCGGCAAAGTGCTGCATTTTGAGGAACCATTGTGTAGAGAGTTTCGGCTCGATAGGCACGTTGGTACGCTCGGAGAAGCCTACTTTATTGTCATAGTCTTCTACCTTTTCCATCAAACCAGCCGCCTCTAAGTCCTTAGATATCTGCTTGCGCACGTCCATTCTGTCTTGACCTACATACAAACCAGCCGCCTCAGAGATGGTTCCGTTATCATTGAAGATGTCGATTGTCTCTAATCCATGCTTCAAACCGAGCGCATGGTCGTTGACATCGTGTGCAGGAGTTACCTTCAAACAACCTGTTCCGAACTGAATATCGACGTATGAATCCTCGATAACTGGGATTACGCGGTTAACCAATGGTACGATGACATGCAAACCTTTAAGCCATGTATTCTTCACATCTTCTGGATTAATACACATAGCCGAGTCGCCCATAATTGTTTCTGGGCGGGTCGTTGCAACCACGGCGTAGTAACCTTTCTCATCTTTGTGCATTACGTTGCCCTCGTCTTTGCGCTCCACTTTAGCCTGATCGTCAGCAGCAACATAATATTTAAGGTGATAAAGTTTAGAGTGTTCATCCTTATAAATCACCTCCTCGTCCGATAGAGCAGTCTGTGCCTGTGGGTCCCAATTAACCATTCGTACACCACGATAGATATAACCTTTATTATATAAGTCGCAGAATACCTTAATAACACTCTTACTTCTGGTGTCGTCCATGGTGAAAGCAGTACGATCCCAATCGCAAGAGCAGCCCAAACGGCGCAACTGTTTCAGGATAATACCGCCATGCTCATGCGTCCAATCCCACGCATGCTCAAGGAATTGTTCACGGGTGAGATCTGTCTTTTTGATACCTTCTTGCGCCAACTTGTTTACAACCTTTGCTTCGGTTGCAATACTTGCATGGTCAGTACCCGGAACCCAGCAAGCATTCTTACCCTCCATGCGCGCACGTCTTACAAGAATGTCCTGAATAGTGTTGTTGAGCATGTGTCCCATGTGGAGTACACCAGTAACATTTGGTGGCGGAATCACCACAGTATAAGGCTCACGCCCATCAGGTTTAGAACTAAATAGCTTATTGTCCAGCCAATACTGGTACCATTTTGATTCCACAACCTGTGGATCATACTTGCTTGCTAATTCCATTGTTTCGTATATTTTTTATTCTTTATTATCATTAAAATACGGTGCAAAAGTACAAAAAATCCGCCTAAAAAGCGTATCTTTGCAACGATATTAGTACTCCCAGGCAAGTACTTTAACGTTTATCTTTAACTTTAAACATCAAGACATTGCATACAAAAGAAGAAAAATTAAAAGCCTTTGCACGTTTGTTGGATGTCCAGGAACGTCTTCGCAAGGAGTGCCCTTGGGATAGAAAACAAACCAATGAGAGTCTTCGTCCTAATACTATTGAAGAGACTTTCGAGTTAGCTGATGCACTTCTCAAGAACGATTCAAAGAATATCTGTAAGGAATTGGGCGATGTTATGGAGCACGTGGTGTTCTATTCCATGCTCGGTCAGGAAAAAGAAGAGTTTGATGTTGCTGATGTTTGTAATGCACAATCGGATAAATTGATGTTCAGACATGACTTTATTGATTGGACTGGATGGGAAGTTTATCGCTCGGATATGGCTGTAAATGCTAATGGGCAGGTGGTTTACAAAGATGAATTGAAACAGCAAACAAGCGATAATCAGCAAACAGCACCTAATACAGCAACGCAAGTTGAATCTACTTGGGAACAGCGAAAACAGCACGAAAGAGATGGAAATAAGTCTGTCCTCTCTGGTGTTCCAGAATCATTACCAAGTCTTATAAAGGCTTATCGCATACAAGACAAGGCTCGTAATGTGGGTTTTGATTGGGAAGAAAAAGAGCAGGTATGGGACAAGGTTTATGAAGAGTTAGGCGAGTTGAAGGCAGAACTGCAGAAAGAAGATAAAGAGCGTTCAACCGAAGAGTTTGGCGACTTTATGTTTTCGCTTATCAATGCAGCCCGTCTCTATCATATTAATCCTGATAATGCACTCGAACATACGAATCAGAAGTTTATAAAACGATTTGATTACATCGAAAAGAAAGCGCATGAGAAAGGTGTCTCTATAAAGGATTTGACGCTTGCGGAGATGGATCAATATTGGGAAGAAGCAAAGAAACTATAAGAACTAAAGATTTTAAGCATATGAAAAGGAGTTTTTATTTAGTTATTTCATTGATTATCCTTGCTGCTGTTTACGCTTGTAAGGATAATAAGGCAAAGTCATCATTGGCTCAAGCAAGTGGTAGTACCGATTCTTTGACTGTGGGCGATAGTACTGTTTATGGTACTATGGTTGATGGAGGTATGAATTCTTTAATCTTACTTACTGATAAAGGTGATACGGTTGAATTCTTAGTAAATCCAGATGACACTGTCGAAGTTGTTAAAGGAGGAAAGATTAATGGTGACCGCTTTGCTGTGATTGGGTATAAGGAATATGGTGATAACTTCATGCGTTCTGCCATTAACCTAACTTCTCTATTAGGAAACTGGACAAGTCTTGATCGTAACTTCGAGATAAAAGAGGGTGGAACGGTTAGTTCCAGTCTTCAGTCGGAGAAGAATCCTTGGACTTCATGGAAGATTTGGAATGGTAAGTTGATATTATCAAAAGATACCTTTGACGTTGATAACCTCGGTGCTGACTCACTATCATTAGAAAATCACAATGGTATTTTTGTCTTTACGAGAGGAAAGTAAGATTTAGCTGATAAAACATTATAATGCTCGTGTCGTGTAATAGCTCTTTGAATGAGAATTAGCTAAGCGATTCGAGCATTTTCATATTCGTTAGTATTGCTGTATGGAACCATTTACTATACGTATTTTAGGCTGTGGAAGTGCCTTACCTACATTGAGACATTATCCTTCTTCGCAGGTTGTTGAACTGAGGGAAAAGCAATTTATGATTGATTGTGGAGAAGGAACGCAGATACAATTACGTAGGTTGCACATCCATTTCTCTAGAATTATAGCTGTATTCATTAGTCATCTTCATGGCGATCATTGTTTTGGATTACTAGGAATGTTGTCTACATTTGGTATGACAGGGCGCACAGCTCCTCTACACCTCTATGCTCCTTCCTCTTTTGAGCCTATCCTTCAGCAAACACTCGACTTCTTTTGTCAGGGATTAGGGTTTGAGGTAATATTCCATGGCTTAGATACAACTCAACAGAAAGTTATTTATGAAGATCGTAGTCTAACAGTTGAAACGATTCCTTTGCAGCATAGAGTAGAATGTTGTGGATTCCTTTTTAGAGAGAAACAAACGCTCCCGCATATTCGTCGAGATATGATTGATTTCTATCATATCCCAATCAGTCAGATTAATAACATAAAGAATGGTGCCGATTGGATCACTCCTGATGGAGATATTATTCCGAACGACCGACTTACATCGCCTGCTACTCCTGCCCGTAGTTATGCTTATTGTTCCGATACAAGATATATCAAGTCACTTTCTAAGCAAGTTCAAGGAGTTAATACACTTTATCATGAAAGCACATATCTTGCGAAGGATGCCGATCGTGCTAAACTCTATTGGCATAGTACGTCAGAACAAGCAGCGAAGGTAGCACATGATGCAAAGGTCGGTAAATTACTTTTAGGTCATTATTCCGCTCGATATAATAATGAAGAGCAACTATTGAAAGAGGCTCAAGCTATCTTCCCGAATACTATCTTATCACAAGAGGGGATGGTCATTGATGTTTAAGACAAATAGGACACATATTCCTTAATCCCACCTTTATTATATAGTAAACATCTGGTATCTCTCTATCTAACCACTATCCAATCACCAACAAATTCATCTGTAAACCTCCCACAAATCTCCCATAAATCCCTAGCAAATAGTACTATTCACTCCCCTCTCCACTCGGGGAGGGGGGGGGGGGGGGGGG
>ERZ772974.872-NODE-872-length-20943-cov-3.652576_pt1 | contig 20943 bp, 24 predicted proteins | sample MGYA00580671_ERZ772974 | MGnify/ENA primary metagenome ERZ772974 (study PRJEB29015, sample SAMEA2738065) | human oral metagenome | biome: human oral; feature: human-associated habitat; material: saliva | place: China | collected 2218 ... | reverse complement strand
TGACTTAAACCATATACTCTTGCTATTCCATCGCCTATTTGCATTACAGTACCGTAATCGGATATCCTCATATCTCCGGTGTAATTTTTTATCTGCTCTTTTATTAAACCACTTATCTCATCCGGTTTTAAATTCATAGAAACCTCTCCTTATTTATCTTACCTTGATTATACTCCGGGTAATCCGATTCAATTTTTTCTGAATGGTAGCATCAATAATCTTCCCTTCGACTAAGAGTTTGACACCTCCTATTATCTTCTTATCAATCTTATTATTCAGATGTATTTTCTTTTTAAAAAGTTTACCTGTTTCATCTTCAAGTTTTTCCATCTGCCCGGTATTTAGAGGATACACTGAATACACAACACCATAGCCCTCACCCCTTGCTTCATCATCAAGGTCATAATAAAACTTTGCCATTTTATGAAGTCCGTATAATCTTCCTTTATCTACAAGAATATACAGGAAGTTCAACAGCTCTTTCCGTATCTTCCCCTTAAATACCGATTCTACCATCTCTCTTTTCTTTGCGGAAGAAATTGCCGGATTAACCAAAACTCTTTGAAAATCCTTTTCTCCTCTAAAGATATGGTCTACTTCAAGGAGTTCATCTCGAATTTCTTGAACACATTCATTTTCAACTGCTGCTGTATACAGGGCTCTGGCATAAATCATTGCAACTTCTAATTCCATTGATTCTCCTCTGCTTCCCTAATTACTTTATCCACAAGTTCTCTATGCTCTTCCTCGCTGATTTCCTTTTGTAAAATCTGTTTCGCTGCCATAACCGCAAGATTTCCTATCTCTTCCTGAAGTTCTTTCCTTGCATTAAACTTCTCTCTTTCGATTTCATCTTGTGAATGCTTGATAGCTTTGTGTGCCTGCTCATTTGCATCTGAAATTATAGCTTCGGCTTGAACCTTAGCTTCATCCCTTGCCCTCTTTATAATTCTTCTGCTTTCTATCGACAAATCAGATATTTTTTCCTCGTAACTTGCAAGTTTTTCATCTGCAAGTTTGCCGGTTTTTTCTGCATTTTTCAGGCTTTCCTCAACTTCTTCGGTTCTTTTTTCCATAAAGCTATGAACCTTTTCAAACAAAAAATGTTTCAAAACCAGAAAAAGTACCAAAAATGTTACCATCGAGAATATGAAATCCCAACTGTTAAATTCTATCAATCCTTCAAATTTCATTTTATTTCTCGTTTCTCAATAAATTATTAGATTTTGCCAAACAATAAAATTGCAATTACAAAGGCAAGCACAAGTGCCGTTTCCATAATAGCCATACCTACAATCATTGTAGTCGTAATCTTTCCTGCAAGCTCAGGCTGCCTTGCAATACTCTGAAGTGCATTACTTGCAACTATGCCCTGTCCGATGCCGACACCAAGTGCTGCAAGTCCCATAACGATTGCCGATCCTATTGCAATAATTCCCATCTTTCTACCTCCGTAAAGTTTTCTCTTAATTTTAATAAGTTAATTACTGTAATTTACTGTGATTTATCTGATATGTTATAGCTTTCTTTTCTATGTTTTTTAGCCTCTCGCTTCAGTCTTCGTTTTTCTGCCGTTTCGTAGCTCATGCCGGACAACCCCTCCTCCAGATTGATTGCGGTCAATGTAATAAATATATAGGCTTGGACAAGTGGCTCAAATATATCAAAGAAAAGATTTAACGGGATGACAGTAACCGCTCTAAGTATCGGGATTGAAAAGAACTGATAACTCAGATACTCCATAAGCTTCATCCATAAATCAATCACAATCATACCTCCGAAAATATTTCCAAAAAGTCTAAGTGCAAGCGTAAACGGAAAAACAAACTCACTTATAATGTTAATAGGCAAAATCCCATAAAATGGATCTCCTAATTCTTCAACTCTTCCCCTAATTCCTAAATTCTTTATTGCCATTACCTGAATAACTGTAAAACACATCACTGCAAGCCCCGCCGTAACATTGATGTCTGCAGTAATAGGTCTTTGTCCCAAAAGACCGAAGCTATTTGCAAATATCAGCCAAATAAAGAGTGAACCGAGAAAAGGCGCAAAATTTTTTCCATATCTTCGCTCAAGATTTTCATCTGCAAACTTGTAAATCCAACTTACCAGAGCCTCTGCAAAAACCTGTTTTCCTCTTGGCACCTTTTGTAAATTGCTACCCAGCCAAATTCCCACCACTGCCAAAACAGCAGCCAGAATAAATCCGAAAAGAGTGCCTTCTGAAAGATGAAACTTAAGGTTCTTTCCAAAGTAAAGCACTATCCTTGGTCCAAGCTCATTCACATCAATCATCCAAAATCATCCCCTTTTCTCCTTCAAAAGATAAAACAGCGCCATAACATATAGCGCTGAAATAGTATACATGTTATTTAATTTTTTATAAAATTATAGTCATTCTCCAAGCTGCACCTATAATACTCCCCTAAAATGCAAAATGCAAGTCTATTTAAAAAAATCTATGTGAATATGAATAAATACTTTGATTTTCGCCGATATCAACACGATAAATCAGAATACTAATTATTTTAATATAAACTCTAATATGATTTTTAACTAACTTTTCAAAAGTTCTTATATGCCGATATAGCCTGTCTTTACAGGCATTTTCGGCATTTTGTGTATCGGGAGATACTCACATATTTTCTTAAATCTGCTTGTGTTTTCGCTTTGAAAGGTAGTAAAGAAGTAGTAAAACATCTCTTTTTCTTTAAGCCGCCAACCTGAAAAATTCCGCCTGTGCGCTGTCAAATGTGGCGTGTGCGTAATAGTTCAGGGTCATCGTTATGTTGGCGTGTCCCATAAGATACTGCAAGGCTTTCGGATTCATTCCCGCATTTGCCATGTTGGTGCAGAACGTGTGTCGCAGGGTATGGGGCGTTGTTACCGCCGGCAAAGCTTCCTCATGATTTTTGTTGTACTTTTCTACCAGCCTGCGAAACATAATATCATAGTTAATGTAGTTTTGAGGTGTTCCGTTTCTTGTAAGAAAGAGGAAGCCTGTATAACCGTCAACCTTAAAAGTGCTTTTTCTTCGGCTTTGAATCACTCTCTGCAAGGCTTTAAGCACTCGGTCGCTCATGGGGATTTTGCGAATGCCGTTTTCCGTTTTCGGTGTTTCAATGCGGTAGGACTTTTTCCCGGAATATTGAAGCTGATGATCCACATTGATTGTCCGATTCTCAAAATCAATATCTCTGTCCGTTAGTCCGCAAAACTCGGAAATCCGAAGCCCTGTTCCAAGCAGAATGATAAGCTCGTCATAATACTTGTAATAGACCTTATCGCTTTTCACAAAGGAAAGCAGGCTTTCTTCTTGATTAGGTGAAAGAGGAATTTTCGGCTCGGTGTCATCCTCAATAACTGTGTTGATATGAAAGTCAAAGGGATTTTTCCTGATACAGTCATCCTGAATGGCGGTATAAAAGGCTGCCTTTAGAGAACGCTTGTAATTGCTGATGGTTTTGAAAGAATAGCCTTTTTCTTTCATTCGTAAAGCCCATTCCTTTGCATCAGACATTTTTACATTCTCGATGCTGCAAGTGCCTATAGTATCTTCCTCAAGGATTCTCATAAGCTGTTTTCTGCCTTGCTTTGTACTGTGTCTTACATTTGCATGGTTTCGTATCTGCTTTGCGTAAAGCTGGCAGACGGTCATTTTCTTTCCCACCGGGTCAATCCCGTCATCAAGGTCTTTTTGTATCTCCTTGACTTTTTCACGCAGGGATTTATCCTCACGCTTGCCCTTAGGGGTCTTATCCGTAGGAACTAATTTCCATGCGTACACAAACTGCGGTTTTCCAAAGGTATCTGTATATTTGTAAGCATATCTCCCGTCTTTTCTCTGGCTCTCACCTGACCGCAAAATTCGGTTTTTGCTGTCCCGTCTTTTTCCTGACATTTTATGCTCCTTTCCAAGACGGAAAGAGCCTTGATATGCTATATCTATTATACCATCGTCAAGGCTCGATCTCCATTAGATTGTGTCAACCGTATCGATCATTTTTTCAAACTGTCTGCGCTTGATCTGAATACGGTTGCCATTTAATATAACCCAATTTGCAGTAGGATTTTCTTCTGCCAGTTTTCGCAGCTTATTTTCTCCGATGCGAAAATACTTTGCCGCTTCTTCTATGGTAAGGGTATATTTTTCCCAGATAGGCACATCAATTTGATTCATTTCATCGCCCCCTTTCTCAAAATAGGTATAGTAAAAGTTCTGATATTTATATTTAAGAAAGGCATTACCGGATGGCTGTAAGCATTAGCCTCACGGGAATTTCACCCCTGCATGGATCTCATCCAGCCCTACCCATTGCCTGCGACGCTTTGAACGCTCGGACTGTGGCTGTAAGGGAGTATCATTATGTATTTTGTGCTGTCATGGCTTGCAAGGTGCTACGCTTGCTTTGCGGTAGAATATTTCTCGCTCGGCTTCCGGGTAGGGAAGTGTCATGGCGCATTTTCCGCATAGCTAAAGCACAAAAGGAAAGTATCCGGTTTGCCCTATGATACGCCGCCGTTATCTTGCGGGTATATTTGTCAAAGAACAGGTTCAAGAATTTCTTGCCTTATCTGCGGAAAGGGGAACGCAGACAGCTGCATTCTTAAATCTTGAAAATCAGGACAGCCTGCATGAGCTTTGAGCGAAGGCGATCTCGTATATCCTCGTCTATGCCGTAATAGGTGTTTCCCCGTTCATCACGGAGTTTTCTCATAGAAAGGTGTGCGATATAGCCTGCGTAATGCTGGCAGACAATATTCATTGCCTGCGGCTCTCCCTTGGTTGCGGCTATGATTACCGGATAAGGCAACAAGCCGCGTTCATCGTCGGTTGTTTTACCAGTCTGGGTAGTCATAAGCATGTTCCTCCAAATAGCGTTTTAACAGCTCAAATGAGCTGGTTCTCCGATACTGCACTGTGCTTCTCGGAATCTGATAGAGTGCTGCTATTTCCGCATCGCTCATATCAAAGAAGTAGTAGAGCAGGACGGCTCTTCTTTTTTCTTCCGGCAAGCTGTGGATCGCATCGGCAATCGTCTTTGCATCTCATTCTTTACCGCCTGCGAAAAAGGTTTGTTCTTCTTTATCTTCTGCAAAGAAATCTTCACAGGTATAAAGCTGATTTTCCTCTTTCGGTGTCAGGTCGGAAAAGTTAATTTCGTGTGCCTGCCGCTTCCGAAGTTCCTTATGGGCATTGATACTTTCGTTCTTCAATGTCCGCTTGCAGAAGCCGTTAAATGCGCAGCGTATCTGCCATTCGGTTCTTTCAGGTTCATTCATGGTATTCACCTCCTTTCGCAGCCGCGAAAGCGGGTAGAAATTCCCCTTTCGTAAACCCTCAACACCGAGGAATTGAAAACTGCCAAAGAAAAGCGAATATTTTTAGAAAAAAGTTTTTGCAGGCACAAAAAATCCCGACTGCACAGGGCAGCCGGGATCGGACATGAAAAGATAGCTATATGAATATGATTTGACAGGTTATCTACACAAGCATAGAAACCCAGAGATAGAATATATCTCCTTTAATATGAATTTAAGATAGTGGAAAATAAACACGACGATACCCCCTTTGATACCGCCGCATTTTCGTATGATATTATTAAATTCAATCTTCTCCGTTATTTACAGCGGCCTTATTTTGGATGTAATGTTATTATGTGCATAAAAAAATTATCTCCTTACCACAAACCTTTCGATTTCGTTTTTGAGAACGCTTTAAGCGAAAGACCAGCCTTCTGCTTGTTCCCTTATACTTATGAAACGCTGATATAGCCCCTCTTGTTTTATTAGTTCCTGATGAGTTCCTTTTTGAACAACTTTCCCTTTATCAATTACAAGTATTTGATCTGCGTTCTCTATAGTTGCTAACCTGTGTGCAATAACAATTACTGTCTTTCCTTTAGTTAATTCCGTAATAGCTTGCTGAATCATATGTTCATTTTCCGGATCAATACTCGCAGTTGCTTCGTCAAGAATTATGATAGGGGAATTTTTTAGAATAGCACGTGCAATAGAAATTCTTTGTTTTTCTCCTCCGGATAAATTTGCTCCGCCTTCTTCAACAATAGTTTCATATCCATTTGGAAATGCTTCAATAAATTCATGACACCTTGCTTTTTTCGCTGCAGCTATAATATCTTCATAGGTTGCATCAGGGTTACCAAACTTTATATTGTTTGCGATTGTATCATTGAATAGATAAACTTTTTGAAATACCATAGAAATATTGCGGAGAATACTTTCACATGTCATTTCCTTTATATTGTGTCCGTCTATTCGTATACTTCCTTTGTTCACATCATAGAATCTCGCAATTAAATTACATATAGTCGTCTTCCCGCTTCCGGATGGACCTACGATTGCGGTTGTAGCACCTTGAGGTAATGTGAAGCTAACATCTGATAAAACTGTTTTTTTATCATATGCAAAAGAAACATTTTGAAACTCTATATCATATGCATCTAAAGATATATCTTTTCCGTTCTTGTCAATTTCTTCTGCCTTCTGAATGGAATCAAGCTTGTTCAATGTCGCATTGATAACCTCAATTACATGGATAGCACTATTCACTTTTTCCAAATGATTGAATAAAACAAATGAAAACATATCAAGCATAAGCATGACAAAAATAGGCATGCTTCCATTCAAAGTAAGATATGCTGATGCAATAACTACGCCAATGGAAGTTGTTTTAAGAATTAACTGGTGTAAGCAATTATACGGACAATATTCTAACTCTAATTTTATGTTTACCTTTTTATGATTTTGAAATGCGTTCCTTATTCCTTCTACGGCTGCGCCTTCCTGTTTGAAGGCTTTTACGACTTGCATTCCTCTCAAATATTCTATTGTGTTTTCTACAATTTCATCTTGAGCTTTTTGATGTAATACTGCGTTACGGTGCGATATTTTTTCAAGTGCATACATAATGCATGTAGAAATAAGAAGTCCTATTAAGGATATAACTCCTGCTACCGGACAGAATATTGTCAAAGATATTATCATCACAACAACTGTTATATGGCCATTAACGACAATATCTATCATATGCATGCAGTACATCTCTATAAACGAAAGATCGGTTGTAGCAGCAGAAGATAATTCTCCTATATTATTGTGATTGAAGAATCCAAGCGATACTTTCTTGAAAAGATTTCCCAACTTAATGCGTTGCTCTGCCGTTGCCTCATATCCCACACTTTCTTGAGTAATTGCACGCAGATACGAAAAAACAAATCGTAATAATACACATACAATAACAGAAAAAAGGAGCTTCCATATCAATGTATGATCTAATGGCTCTTTTCCACTAAAGTCATTCAAAATGGCATTTAATCCATAAGACGCCAGCATAATCGGTAAAGCAGTAAATATTCCATTCAAAAAAGCAAAGATAAATCCTATATATACTCGTTTTTTATAGTTTCCAGTCCAATCAATCAACCTTTTTACAGTTCTGAACATGTGTTTTTCACCTCCTGTTTAGAATTTGCAGACCAATTTCTTGCCCCTATATGAGCTTCCCACATATTACGATAGAGGGGATCGGAACCTAATAGCGATTTATGTGTACCGACCGAATGAATTTCTCCATTTTTTAAGACAATAATTTGATTAGCGTTTGTTATAGTGGATAGTCTGTGTGCAATAACAAAAAGTATTTTCCCTTTGGTTAGAGCCGATATTGATCGTTGCATTTTTTCTTCATTTTCTTGATCTGCAAAAGCGGTAGCTTCATCAAGGATAACTATAGGAGCATTTTTTAATATCATTCTTGCAATAGAAATCCTTTGTTTTTCGCCGCCGGACAATCTGTTTCCGGCATCACCTGCTTGCGTATCATATCCATGCTCAAGCTTTTGTATAAAGTCATCACAGCAAGCAGCCTTTGCAGCAGCATAAACTTCTTCATCCGTAGCAGACGGTTTGCCCATTCGGATATTTTCTTTTATTGAGCAATGAAAGAGAAAATTATCTTGAGTAACAAAACTTATTATGTCAGATAACTGAGATATAGGAATCTGACGTATATCTATACCACCAATAGTTATAGAACCTTCATCTACATCCCAAAACCGAGCTATAAGTCGTGCAATCGTTGATTTACCACTTCCCGAAGGCCCTACCAGAGCTGTAAAAGAATCCTCAGGAACTGAAAATGTAATATTGGAAAGAACTTTATTATCTTTATTTTTACTGTATGCAAAAGAAACATTTTTAAGCTCTATATTGTGGTTCTCTATGGAAATTGAATTTTTAGAATCAGGAAGCTCTGTTACATGTAGCAGCTTATCTACATCATGAATTGCATATTCTACCGCCTTAACATTACTGACATGTAATGTGTAATTCATTAAAGGATCAACGATGCCCATTGACAGAATAAAGCACATTACCATGTTTTCAGGAGATAATGTACCAGTGGCATATAAAATCATTCCTACAGGTAAAGTTCCTAAAAAGGTGGATGGAAGCACCGAATTTCCAAAGTTCATTAGTTTCCACACACTTTTATACCAATTCAAAGTGTAATCCTTAAATGATTCTACGGATTTTGAAAATTTTTCATAGGATGTAGAAGATTGATTGAAAGCTTTGATTACTTCTATTCCTTCAACATATTCAACAATCACTCCATTTACATAATTGCTGGATTCCATATAATCGGCATACTGTTTATTAAAATTTTTCATCATACTAAAATATGCAACAGAAGCAATCGGCACAGTTACTAACATCGCAAGAGCCATACGCCAATCTATGCTTATTAAATATATAAAAACAGCAATCGGTAGGCATAAATTAGAAATTCCTTCAGGAATCATATGTGCTAAAGGTAATTCGATGGTTTCAACTCTATCCACAATCACGCTTTTTAATTTTCCAACAGATTCTTCAACTACTGTTCCAAGAGGAGCCCTCATCAGCCGCTCGGCAAGAGCAAGTCGTATGTTCTCCAAAATACTGTACGCAGATGCATGGGACAGACTTGTAGAAATACCATGAAAAATATACCTAAAAGCATATCCGCATACAGCTATCAAGCTCCATACCCAAACATTAGAAATTGTAGCCGAACCGTTTATAAATGAAGTAATAATATGATAAACACTCCAATAAGGTATAAGACCTGAGGCTACACTAACCAAAGCACATATAACAGATAATATAATTTTGCCTTTACATTGTGATGCAAAGGAGAAGACAATGGAAATCCAGCTTCTTTTTTTCATTATTTGTTCCTCCTTCAATAAAAAATAGAGAGTATCGTATATTATTCGACACTCTCTATTCTACCAATATTAAATTTTTCATCTACTCTACATAGGTATGCTTAACTCCATTTAGATTTTAATTTTCCTATATTCTAATGGGGCTACACCTTTTATGCTCTTAAACGCTTCTGCAAATTTACTGCTATTAGAATATCCTACTTCTCCTGCAATGGTTGAAACAGTTTTATCGGTTTCTGTAAGGAGTGTTGCAGCCATGTTTATTCTGTATTTTTTCATATATGTGTATATTGCTGATCCGTAGATTCCTTTGAAACATTCTTTTAAGGATGATTCTGAAATATCAAATTGTCTTGCAAGTTCTTCAATCGTGTAATGATGTTCAGGAGCAGTCGTTATAAAATTTTTTATAGCTTTTACTTTTTCAACTTTAGTTTTATAAAAGTATGGTCGTTCTTTACGAACAGCAGAAACATCTGCAATTTTTAATGAAACAAGAAGTTCCAAAATCTTGATTTTAAGATATTCTGATTTAATTGAATCTGGTACATTATAAATCTCGGAAAAAATATGATCGGTTAAAGAATCCCCATGTATAATACAAGGTTTCTCATTCAAAGAAAATTTTTTCTCCAAATCAAATAAATCTATGGAAAAAAGTTGTAATTGCTCCTTAACGCTGCTTTCCATAATATCTGTAACAGACAAATTGATTGTAATACCATGATAATGGCTCAAGGGGAAACTACAATAACGGTATTCTGCAACATGCAAATTTTCAATTAAAATATCTCCCGGTTCTAAATACAAATATTCATTTGAGGCAGTTTCCGATTCCATTCTCCCTTCACTGCAATGATGAATACTAATATAATGACCGGGTTCTATTTTTCTTCCTGTTCCTTCTTCAGAATGAAAACTGTTATACATCAATGATATTCCCGAATAAAGAGGGTAATATATAACCGTACCATCTGCATTTCCACCGTTAAGCTGATATACAGAACATAAATCATCTTTACAGAGCAATTCAAATTTTTGCTCTTTGAAAATTTTATCAATATCAAACATTACTATCACCTCGCTGTAAGAAAAATTTCTTTAAGCGTTCCGTTCCACTTAAATCTAAAGGATATTGTTCTTTCACCATTCCATTTTCTAAATGAAGTATATAAGTGCAACAACTTGCTATAAGCTCATAATCATGAGTAACAACAAGTACAGTTTTTCCTATCTGTGATAAATTGGTAAGTTCTTTTGCAACATCTCGCATATGAAGAAGATCCAGTCCACTTGTAGGTTCATCAAAAATAATAATTTCACGTTGAGATGCCAAAGCACTTGCTATTGCTACTCTTTGTTTTTGTCCTCCTGAAAGTGAAGCGGGATGCTTTTCCTTAAATTGAAGTAATTCAAGTTTATTTAATATCAAGTCAATCTCCGCTTCATTCGGGTTTTTCATACTTAATATCAATTCTTCATATATGCTTTCAGCAAAAAGTTGATGATTTACATCCTGCATTACCATATAACAATAGGAAATACGCTGCTTTCTATTTAACGCTTTACTGCTTATTGTTATTATACCCTTACATCTTTTTTCAAGTCCACAAATGCATCTTGCAAAAGTTGATTTTCCAGCACCGTTATTTCCTATTATTGCAATCACATTTGACGCCGGCAAAGAGAGAGAGGGAACTTGTAAAGCTTTATCTCTATTAGTGTATGAAAAGAAAAAATTTGAAAAAAGTATCTCATCTTCTCGCTTCATGTTCTTTACAGACAATGGAAATAAATTTAGTTCAAAAGGACGAAGCCCCATATCTATTTGCTCAGATATAGATAATTTTTCAATATCTGCACTGGTATATTCTTTTTGTATTTGCCCATCCTCCATATATATTACACGATCAAAGAGACCTCTCAAATAATAAAGACGATGTTCAGCTATCACAATGGTTTTGCCTTGACTTTTCCATATCGAAATCATTTTTCGAAGATCATCTGTTGAATTTGTATCTAAATTGGAAGAAGGTTCGTCTAATACAATAATGGAAGGAGAACTGACTGATACTGAAGCACATGCTATTTTCTGCTTTTCCCCTCCAGATAAATTAAAAATATTTTTACCGAGGAGATGATTTATATTGAACATTGTAGCTGTTTCAAATATACTGCTGACAATTTTATTTTCAGGTAATCCCTGATTTTCACATGCAAAAGCCAATTCACTTGTTGAATCCACATTGAAGAATTGAGTTCTTGGATTTTGGAACACGCTTCCAACAAATTTTGAAATTTCATAAAGTGAAAGTTTACTAAGATTGCGGCTATCAATAATTACATCACCTGATAAACGGCCATTATAATAATTTGGAATAAGTCCATTTATCAACCTTGTTAATGTGGTTTTTCCACATCCTGATTGTCCACATAATAGAACAACTTCTCCGTTTGGAATTACAAGATTTATTTCATGCAAACCTCCAGACGCTTCTTCCATATTATATCGGAAGTTGACATTTTTTAACTCTATCATTTTTTCACCCTATTTCATCAAACCAGAAAACCAATCCAACATATGAGTGCTGCTATAATAAAAATAGCATCAATCATATTAAATCCTATTTTGCAGATATTTGTTCGTTTTGTTGGACTTCCTAATCCACGAGTAAGTGCAGCTGCCGATAGTTCTTCACCGATTTTCGTAATAGAAATCATTAGTGGAACAATGCGATATTCCAACATCTTGATAGGGCTTCTAAAAGTTGTAATACCTCGCATTTTCATAGCATCCTGAATAGCTCTATATTCTTCTTTTACTGTTGGGAAAAATCGAAATACCACAGACATTGGAATGATTATTTTTTCCGGGATATGAATCTTTTCCATTGAAGCGATAAATTCACTAACTGTTGTTGTATCAATAAGATAATATCCCATCACTATTCCCGGTAATATTTGCGTATATATTCCTAATACCGCACCTAACATAAAGCTAAATGCACCTTTTAATGTTGGAAACAGAAATATACTTAAACAAAAAAGTATCGTGTAAAATAAAAAAAACTTTAATGCTGCTTTTAATCGCATAGAAAAAAGCAACATCAGAATGGGAAATATGGCAGCCATAGGGCGAATATAAATCATCGCCCCATCAAATTTTCCTGCACACATAATAGTAGTTACTGTAATAGTTAAGAAAATTTTAGTGCGAGGGTCAATATGAAAAATGGATTTTTGTTCAAATGGTAATTGCTTGAGGTTTTCCATTAAGCAATACCTGCTTTTTTGAAATGTTTTTTAAGAACAATTTTTCCCAACATCGCACCTAAAATTCCACCAATAAGACAAGATAAAACAAGAACAGGATACATCCAATTTGGTGTGAGTGATGCAAGTGCATCTGCGTATTCCTTTCCATAACCCTTTTCCATAGTCATAAAGAACTCATTTCTCATAAAAAACAGCCTGCTAAAAAAACCCATTGTCAGAATAGAAAAAACGGCATATCCAATTATTGTATACTTCATGCTCTGGTATTTGCCCATTTTCATAATTATGTCCGCTAAAAAACCGCAGGCAATACAAAAGGATGCTACTAATAGCCCGCTGCCCATAACTGTAAAGAGTATTGCTAAAATTATTCCTGTTATTGAAATCATTCCAAAACTCCGTACTTTTGTAACATAAAGCATAAACGGAATTCCACATGTAATAGGGCATATCAGTCCTAACAATACATCAAGAATAGGAATATATCCCAGCATCATTGTTGCAAAATAAATGACAAAATAAATGGTCGTAAAGATACCAATGTTAATTAAATCTTTTGCTTGTAATTTGTTGTTCATAATATTACCTCCTGTATCAGTTAGTGCTATCTAACACATATATTTTACTATACCATGCTCTAAAAAGGCTAACTACTCTATATAGGTAAAAAAAGCTCCAATTAGTTTATTTTTGTTTAAGATATTGACGACTATTATCAGAGTAAAATTCTTTCTCTATATTTTTTTATTAGATGTATTTTATTGGCAAAAAGTGAATTTCCATTGTTGTAGAGATTAAGGGATAAGAAGAATAGCAAGCATAGGAAAGGGGTACCCTTTCCGTAAAAAATCTCTATTTTCCGCAGTTCCGGCGATAAAGATTTTGCTTGTACCCTTGCAGGCTAAAGCCTGCTGGGGTAGACTCTTGGGAAGTGTCCCAAACCCTCTATAAAAGCAGAAAGGAAATTCACCTATGAATAACAGAAAAAGAAATGTGCAGATTAAATTTCGTGTGATGAAAGAAGAACGCACCTTGATTGAAGAAAAAATGAAACAAGTGCCTACAAGAAATATGGAAGCATACCTTAGGAAAATGGCGATAGACGGATATATCATTCAGGTAGATCACAGCGATATAAAGAAAATGACGGCAGAGCTTCAAAAAATCGGGGTCAACATCAATCAGATTGCAAAAAGAGCGAATGCAACGGGAAATGTGTATCATGAAGATATAGAAGAAATCAAAGGAGCCTTAAAAGAGATATGGCGGTTACAAAGATTAAGCCTATTAAAAGCACACTGAAAAAAGCACTTGAATATATCCAAAACCCCGATAAAACCGATGATAAAATGCTCGTTTCCTCTTTCGGATGCAGTTATGAAACCGCAGATATTGAATTTGCCTTTACTCTTTCACAGGCACTTGATAAAGGAAACAATTTAGCCCATCATCTGATACAGTCCTTTGAACCGGGAGAGGTCAGCTTTGAAAAAGCTCATGAGATCGGAAAGCAGCTTGCGGACGCCGTAACAAAAGGACAGTATCAATATGTTCTAACCACCCACATTGATAAAGGGCATGTTCATAATCACATCATTTTTTGTGCCATTAATTTCGTAGACTATCATAAATATAACTACAATGAAAGAAGCTACTACGGGATTAGAAATATCAGCGACCGTTTATGCTATGAAAATGGATTGTCAGTTATTACTCCGGAAAGAGGACAAAAAGGAAAAAGCTATATTGAGTATCAAACGGCAAAAACAGGTTCAAGCTGGAAAGGAAAATTGAAAGAGGCGGTTGATCTTCTGATTCCTCAGGTAACGGATTTTGAAGAGCTTTTAGAGAAGCTGCAAGCTTCCGGTTATGAAATCAAACGCGGAAAATATATATCCTGCCGTGCACCCGGACAGGAGCGATTTACAAGGCTGAAAACGCTGGGAGCAGACTATACGGAAGAAGCAATCCGAAAACGCATTGCAGGAATAAGAAGCCATAATGTCAAGACACTGAAGCAGGAACAAGGAATATCTCTACTGATTGATATTGAAAATAATATCAAGGCACAACAATCGGCAGGCTATGAGCATTGGGCGAAAATATATAATCTGAAATAGGCTGCAAAGAGAATGAATTTTCTTACCGAAAATAACATTAAGCAGTATGAGAATTTGATAGAGAAAATAGATGGGCTGATCCTTGACAGTGAACAGACGGCAGGTAACTTAAAGCAGGTCGAAAAGAAACTTTCCGATATGGCTGTTCTTATAAAAAATATCTCAACCTATCAAAAGACAAAGGATATTTATAGAGGATATATCAAAGCAAATGATAAGGAAATGTACAGGTATAAGCACGAAAGCAGCCTGATACTTTATGAAACGGCTGCAAAGGTGCTAAAGGAATCAGGCATTACAAAGCTGCCAGATATGGCCGCTCTAAAAATGGAGTATGCCGAGCTGCAAGCACAGAAAGAAGCACTGTATGCGGACTACGGGAAACTGAAAAAGCAGATCAGGGAATACGAGGTTATCAAGAGGAATATCGACAGTCTGCTTCAAAAAGAAAGTCTGAACAAGGAGCATTTAACGGCTATCTAATAATGTTCTTATAGATGCACCCTGTCTTTTGTGGTATACTGTGGCTAACTAAAGGAGTGGTATGGATTAGATATATTCCGCATGATAAAAGAAGTTGGGACTATGACGCGGGCAGAAATCTTAAAGGAATTTTTCAAGAAAACGGTTTTGACTGTGGTTATTGCCTATCTTTTGTTTACTTGGGGTAAGATCCTGTTCTTAAAAGACAGGTAGATAGAATACTTCTATGTAGTCATTTTTTGCGGCATTCCATTCGGTATACAGAGAATGTTTCTATGGCTTACTCCGTCCGGACGCAGTAGCATTTCCTTTACCATTGGAATTATCGCCGTAAACTTCATTGTAGACGGAATGATTGGAATTGTTGTTCTTGCGTGGTAACTGCTTGTAGCCGTATGGTATGTCCCGCTGACAATCTACCGTCTGCTGACAGTGTGAAAAGGCGGATCGGACTTTCAATACGACTAATGCGAATTTGCGAAGGGGCATAAAATGAATCAATACTTGAGGGAAACCCAAATGCTGGATTTTTCAAATCCGAGCATTCAAAAACTAATAGAGGCGAAGCGTTGGAAGAAACAAAATAAATTTGACTGCCTTAAATCCATTTATAACTTTGTAAGAGACGATGTTGAATTCGGATACAATGTTGATGACAATATTCCGGCATCTAAAGTTCTTAAAGACGGATATGGTCAATGCAATACAAAAGGAACTCTGTTTATGGCATTGCTTCGTGCCTGCGAAATCCCTTGCCGTGTGCATGGATTTACGATAGATAAACAACTGCAAAAGGGTGCAATGAGCGGTTTTGTTTACAAAAACGCCCCCCAGAACATACTTCACAGCTGGGTCGAAGTATATTTTGAAGATAAATGGTATGAACTGGAGGCTTTTATATTGGATCAAAAATATTTATCTAGTTTACAGAAAAAATTTGCAGGCTGCACCGGTTATTTTTGTGGTTATGGAGTAGCGGTAAAGGATTTTCGACATCCAACAATTAATTTTGACAGAAACAACACATATATACAAAGCGAAGGAATTAAACAGGATTTTGGCGTATATGATTCTCCGGATGAACTATTGAAAAATTATCATCAGGAGATATCCGTAATCAAAACTTTTGCGTACAGATATTTGGGACGACATTTAATGAATTGTAAAGTAAAGAAAATAAGAGATTCCTAAAGCCTGAATTTGTAAGAAGAAAGCTAATGATCGTATTTCAACTGATATTGTACTGCCTTCTTTTCACTGTAATGATAAAGATAGGCGTCGGGAATGGTGCCTTGAATGTATTGTATTTCTATCCGAGGGCTTATCAGGAAAAAATATATGAGATGGGGTTGGCTGACAGAGAGGTCATTAAAAGGAGGCGAAAAGTATTCATGACTGCATTTCTCATAGTGATGACGCTGCACTTTTTTTAATCGCTGGGCTATGGAATAAGGCAGACAATTTTCTTTCGGCGTATTTACAGGCGCTTTTGTTTCTTGAGGTCATGAATTGGTATTACGGAATCGTAATTGATAAGGTATTGATGGGAAAAAGTAAATTCCGGAAGATTCCGAATGTAAATATGCCTTATGTTCAAACTTGGAAACAGATGTTAAAAAAACGCGGGATACTGACTCAGATCTGAATCGTCGGTGCGGCGATTATTGCTGGTCTGGTTGTTTTAATTTTTTGAATGTCAAAATAAGTTACAATTTGTAAAATTCGATAAACATGAATCTGTCGAGGCAACTACCCGCTTTGGAAAAGAGGAATGATCAATGAAAATGACTATTAAAAAGACTGTCGCTTTTCCGATTAAGAAAAGCAAAGTTTTTGAACTGCTGCAAAGATTCGATACGCTTGCATATATTGCCAAGCCTTATGCTACATTCGAAAGTGTCGATGGACAAACCAAACCGGTTTGGGAAGTTGGCAGAAGTTTCTCTTTCGATTTTAAGATGTTTGGCTTTATTCCGCTCGGTGTTCATGTTATCAATGTTAAGGAATTCAACCCGAACAACATCTATACAAATGAGGGCAATCCTTTTTGCCCCGTATGGAATCATCGAATTATTCTCAAAGAAACTGCTGACGGTAAAACGGAATACACCGACGAGGTGGAAATCGGGGCAGGATGGAAAACGCCGTTTGTATATTTGTGGGCAAAAGCATTTTACTCGCACAGACAAAAGAAGTGGATAAAGCTGCTTAATAAGTCATATAAAGAGAACGTGCATTAATAAATTCCGGTTTATCTATATAATTATACCTGAACTTGGATTATACTTATAAAGGAGCTTCAAAAACGCAATGCTCAGTTTGAGGAGGAAAACCTCATATAAAAAAATTGCCATATTCGCACCACACTCAAACAAATATTGAAGACCGCCTGACGGCGGTCTTGGAGGGGTGAAATTTTCACTGATTAATTAACCTTATCTGGGGGTGAAATTTTCACTGGTTATTGACATATTTCCTATTAGATAAATTATTAACTACTAAAAATATTTTTAACATATTTACACAGAAAGGAAACTTCATTTATGATAAGGCTCATTCCTGTTTATCTTAAATGAGCGGTAAATCTGTTCAAGCAAAACTACCCTCATCATCTGATGGGGAAAAGTCATATCCGAAAAAGACAGCTTAAAATTCGCTCTAGCACTGACCTCTTCTGAAAGCCCAAGACTTCCTCCTATAACAAAGGCAACATCACTCTTACCTGCTATTGCAAAATCATCAATTTTCTTTGCAAAAGCCTCGGAGCTTAATTTTTTCCCTTTAACCTCAAGGGTTATTACCTGCATACTCTTATCTATGTGCGAAAGTATTTCTTGTCCCTCAGAAAATTTTACAAAAGTTTCATCCGCTTCGCCGGAATTTGCAGGCAGCCTGGTTTCCCTCAGTTCTACGATATTCAAATTACAGTAATTTTTCAATCTCTTACGATATTCAGAAAGAGCCTCTTTCCAATATTTTTCTTTTAACTTTCCTATACAGATTATGGATATATTCATAGTATCTGTTATCTTCCCCTACAAAATTTAATCGAACAAACAAATATAACTTGCCTATCTTCCGTTACTTTTTAAATCTCTATCAAATCGCTGACTTCATTTCTTGGAATCACTGACATTTCATAGTCCTTGCCCTCCATAAAATCCTCTTCAAATAACATATTGTTTATAGTTAAGAAAGCATGTTGAGGAGTATTGTTTTCTCTGGACAGGTGTGCAAGCATAACTTTTGGAACTTTTCTGCCTTTAAGTTCCTTTAAAACATGACAGAGTGCATTTGCTGCCGTTTCATTGGAAAGATGTCCCTCATTTCCGAGGATTCTCTGTTTCAAGGAGAAAGGATATGAACCCATTCTCAAAATATTAACTTCATGGTTTGCCTCAAGAACTAAAAGATCCGATTCCACCATTTTCTCAAGCATTTCATCACTGACACAACCGGTATCAGTAATTATGGTAATCTGCCTGCCGTCACATTTTACAGAATAACCCAAAGGTTCTGCCGCATCGTGAGACAGGTCGAAAGGAAGGATTTCCATATCTCCAATTGTAAAGTTTTCATCGGCAGAAACTATTACTGTTCTTTCTTCAGATATTCTATCCGCAATTTGTTCAAAGGTTCCTCCTGAACTATATATATTTGCATTTTCGGATTTCTTTCCAAGCATTCTAATGCTTCTTACATGGTCCACATGCTCGTGAGTAACAAGAATTCCATCAATATCCTTTGCCTTAAAGCCATGTCTGCTTAAACCTGAAAGAATGTGTTTTCCTGCAATTCCAACATCTACAAGAATTATCGTGCTTTCGCTTTTTATCATATAACAATTGCCGGAGCTTCCGCTGGCAAATGAGGAAAAATATAAACTCATAATCTATCAGTCACCTTAAAATAATGCTCTATACATGCCTACTTCCTACCAACATCAAGTAATGTCTGCCGGTACATTTTATAATTGGATTTTGTGTGATAAGTGTTGTCAACAAAAAATTGTCATTACTGATTAAATCATTGCCTGACTTAATAGCCGGCACTAATTATATCATTTATTACCTGCTATGACAAAAAATTGAGATTGAATCTTGCTTGTGATATAATTTTTATAGCAACACACAAAGGAAAAATACCCATGAAAAACATACTTAAACTATATACGGACGGCGGTTGTGCCGGAAATCAAAATGATAATAATTTAGGTGGCTGGGGTGCCGTCTTGGAATTTGGCGAACACAAAAAAGAACTGTACGGTAAGCAAGCAAATACAACTAACAACAGAATGGAACTCACTGCCGTTATTTCCGCACTAAAAGCCCTTACCCGTGAAAGACTTGAAATTGAAATTTTTACAGACAGTTCCTATGTTGCAAATTGCTTTAGAGAAAAATGGTATGTGGGCTGGGAAAAGAATAACTGGAAAAATTCTCAAAAAAAGCCTGTGGAAAACAGAGAGCTTTGGGAAGAGCTTCTTTCACTGGTTAGAAAACATAAAAAAGTTGATTTTTTTAGAGTGAAGGGGCATGTCAACCTAGACAGTCCATCTACTGATTTTAATAAATTATATACAAAATTTGTGGAGTGGAACGGTGCGAAATTCACCTTCGATGATTTTAAATATATAACGGAAATGAACAACAAAGCCGATGAACTTGCAAATAAAGGAATTGATGAACTCAGATAATGTATTGTGTGATAAATTTTAGTTTAATTCATGTTTTCTAAAATATTCGATGTATGTTTTAAAAAAACCGGTTAGAAGCCTCAAAGACTCCCCAAAAAATAAACCTGTTAGCATCAACAAAACTTATATACGCTATCATAATTTTCTCAGGGCTTTTGCCCTACAACTTTGGGAGATTATTTCTCCTTTGTCTATACCTGTCTATGCCGCCCACATTCCTTTACAAAAATACCATTCGGCAACGAAAGTTAATAAAAGGGTAATTGCAACGGACACTGCCAGCGTAATCAGTAATTTTTTATTATTACCTTCTGAATTTTTCATAGATATATAGACCACGGGAATCTTAAATAATATCGCACCCACAAGAAGAGCAACATTGATAGCAGTTGCCGAAACCTGTCCTACAGCATCCAATACAGAATCAGCAGTATCAACATAACCGCAGATAGGCAAGTACGCAATTATAAATAATAGCATATTACCTGCCAATACTGATAAAAATGTTTTTTTCCTGTTATGCTTCGCTTCCGTAAAATTTATCAATATTTCCATTTCTGTCAAAACCGTTATAATTGCTATAATCGGAAATATTTTGTACGGAGTTAAATCGGATACCCATACCCAGGATGTCCCATAGGAAAATTGTGGCAGTAACACTGTGCTCAAAACACTTAAAACAGAAATTTTTACTATATTACTTTTCTTATCATTTATCACAACAGCACCTTCAATTGAAGCAATATCTCTAAGGTAATCACACTCTTAAAATTCTGAAAGAATTACTTCTGTGGATTTTCGTTAAGCCACTTAATAATATCGCCGCTCTCATACATAGGTTTTCCATCTACAAATAGACATGGTACCTGTTGTTTTCCACCGATTTCTACTAAACGCTTTCTCGCATCATCGTCTTGATGAATATTGTAAAAGGTAATGTCATTTCTTCCACTTCTATTTATTTCATTGATTACCCTTCGGCAAAACGGACATGTATCAAACATATATAATTCTAATTTCATACCTTTTCCCCTTTCTTACTTCTTACAATTAAATTTTTTTCTGCCGATAAAGCTACTGTCTGTGGAGTTCCGCTCGAAATTGCTTGATTATATTTCTCTCTGCACGA
>ERZ772974.862-NODE-862-length-21118-cov-14.120781_pt1 | contig 21118 bp, 23 predicted proteins | sample MGYA00580671_ERZ772974 | MGnify/ENA primary metagenome ERZ772974 (study PRJEB29015, sample SAMEA2738065) | human oral metagenome | biome: human oral; feature: human-associated habitat; material: saliva | place: China | collected 2218 ... | reverse complement strand
TGAATATTTCTAAATCTTTTATTGCTTCACTATCTCCATTGATTACAAAATTATTGTCTTTTTCAGATATAAATAGTTTTTCCTCATTAAGTATTTTATTTAAAATATAATTATATCTTTCATCTAATGGATAATTATATTTCTCACTTAAATTTTCTTTTTCTGTTAATGTCAATCTTTTTATTTTGTTTTCTTTTATATATTTTTCTAAAAACTTATTAATTGTCAATACTATATCCTTTGCCACTTCATCTTTTAGTTTCATTCCAAATGCAGTATAACTTTTATCTTTAAAAGTTAAGTGAATTTTATGATATGGACTTTCTGTTCTTTTTATAGCTTTAATTACCAAAATTTCTGTAGTATTTTTAAAATAAATATGTTTTAAATTATCAATATCATAAACTTGTAAAAAATTGAATAATTTACAAAATTTTAAATGTCTATAAAAAAGTGAAACATATACAACTATTTTTTGTTTGTTTATTATGATAACTTCATATAAATATTTTATGATAAAAACATACTCAAAACCTAATAATATAGGAAAAATAATTATAAAAATAGGAGATAATTTATATAATTTTAAAAATATATACAGCAATATAGAGGAAAAAATAATTATCCTTATTAATAGTTCTTTTTTAGCTATTTTTTCAATTTTTAAACAATTTTCTGTTTTAGTTATTCGTATCTCCATACTGTTCTATCACTTCCTATATGAGCTTTTTTCATGTACTCTTTTATAGTCATTTCTTTTTTATTAATAACTTTAGTACCGTAAACAAAACCACCATGTATACCTAATGGATATATAGATTCACTAGCATATAATTTAACCCCTAAAAACTTTTCTTCAGCTGAATATAAAAATTCTATTCCTAGACTAAATGAACCTTTTTCATTACTTTTTTTAGCTATTAAATTAAAAATCCAAACTGGATCAAAATCAACACCAATAACTTTTCCTCTTCCCTCAATATCTTTTGCAGAATCAGCAAAAGGAAGAATGGAAATTCCAGCTGTAATTCCAATGTCAGGATTTGAGAAATTTATTCCACCTTCTATTGTATCGTATACTTCCACAATTCCCTTATCCCAATTAATACTTTCATAATGTCCTACTCCTCCTGTTAGATTTCCACCAAATGAGGCACTCACTCCTCCTGAAAATCCAGTTGTTTCATATTCCCTTCTCTCCATAGGAATACTTTCAGCTAATAATCTTCCTTCTTCTCCTGTTATTACATTCGGATTATTTCTTATTGCTGCTAAGGTATCTTCTGTTGCTTCTTTAGCTACCATAGCTTTTGTTCTGTCCTCTAATTTATCTCCTGAATAATTAGCTATTGTTTGGTTTCCTGTCTTATTATCTTCTTTACTGTAATGTCCAAACTCATGTCCTAATATATTTAGTATTTTATCTCTATCCAGGTTAGCTAATTGCTTTCTATCAAATACTACCACATTTGTTAAGGTATCTGTATAAAATGGTCCATTTGGATCTGTTACATCTGTTAGTACCATTTTTATGTCTGGTCCTGCATATCCTTTTGCTCTTAGGGCATCATTTAATAACTTATTCATTACTGATACTTGTTCTTTTTGAACATCATCATCAATTTTTTCATTCTTTATTGCTTTTTTATCTAGTATTGATAAGTATTCTGGCTTTTTTTCTACTTGGTCACCTATTGCTCTTACCATAGATAATTGCTTATTTTTTTATAAGTCTTCTTATTTACATTATTCTAATTTAAAAAAATATAAAAACTTTATTTCGCAACCTCTTATCTAATTATCTAAATTTTTTATTTTTAGTACTTCACTATATTCCTCGATGTTCTATTATTTTGTTTTCTTTTTCTGCTCTATCACATAAATTAATTAAATTTTCTAAGCTTTCTATTACTTCTTTTTTAATATACTTATTTTTAAGATATTTTTTTCTTTTGGGATTATAATATATTCCCATTAATTCAAACTTTTTTTCTGCTATATTAAATAGCTCTTTCCAATAAAAAATAATTTTTTTTAATTTTTTTATATTATCTCCCTTAAAATAAGTTACTCCATGATAATTTAATCCATTTTCTGTATCACTAGTTTTTAAATCAGAAAAAGTATCAATCCAATTTAAAGTATCAAATATATACAAAATCAAATCATCACTTATATAAATTTGCTCTTTTTCTTCCAAAATTCTAAATTTATGTCTTAACATACACTTCCTCCTTTCTATATTATTTTATATTACCTAATTTAATTGTTATTTTTGTACACTTTATTTCCTTATTTTCTTTTTCTGCACTATTACATAAATCAATAAGTTTTTCTAAACTCTCTATAACTTCTTTTTTATTATGATTCTCAGTATAATATTCTTCTTTATTTTGATCGAGAAGTACTTCTATTTCAAAATTTTCAGTAGCTTCACTAAATAAATCTTTCCAACAAAAAATAATTTCTTTTAATTTTTTGATACTGTTCTTTTCAAAATATGTACTACCATGATAGTATAATCCTTTATTTTTTTTTATTCTAAATTTATCCAAAGTATTTATCCATTTTAAAGTATCAAACATATAGAAAATTAAACTATTTTTTATAAAAATTTCTTCTCCATCTAAAATTTTAAAACTATATACTAACAAATCTTTCCCACCTTTCTTTTTTATAAATCTTTATTTTTATCTTTTATTTTAATGGATTTAATGGATTAAATTCACCAAACGATATTATATCACCATTAGGTGCTAAATCTATATATCTACCATTTTTTTCATATCGTATAACACCTGGTGTTCTCCCTTTCACTCTACCAACTTTTCTAGCTCTTTTTAAATTTCTAGCAAATTCTTTAGCTTTTCTCAAATATTGACGAAGATCACTTGCACCTACTTCCTCTCCATGTTCATTGAAATGATATTCAACAGAATTTTCTGTATTTTTAAAACTGCCTTTTCCCTATTTTTTCTTCAATTCTTCCATTTCTTTATCATCTTTATTTTCTTTCTCACTTTCAGCATTCTTATTATCTGAAATAATTATTGATTTATAATTTTTTATATCACCTAAATTATCAATTTCATCTTCTTTTTCTTTATTTATTTTTGGTGGATCCAGCATTATTGATAAAAGCATTGGGACATATTTTACTGCTGCTTCTGTTATTTCTGGAGCATATTTATATATTAATGCTGTTCCACCTATAACTAATGCTGGAACAAAATTTTCCTTATCTTTCTCAGGTACAAGTTTTGCTTCTGCAAATTGTTGTTCTATACTCTTTTGATCCTTATACTTATTTCTCAAGTTGTTTAGATAGTCTGCTTTTTCTTCTTCTGTAAATACCTTATTCTTATTTTCACTTCCTACCTTTTCTCTTGTATGAATTGAAGTTTCTTCTTCATCTTTTCCTTCATCATAAGTATTCATATGAGCTTTTTCATGTACAAATAATTTTGAGAAAGCTAAGTTTGGATTTGCTATATCATTTATTGAGAAATATATCTTTTCTCTTCTTTTAGCTCCTGTTTCTTTATCTTTTGAATCTACTGTAAATGAGTGAGCTTCATTTGTTAATAATACTTCTGAGATTTCTCCTTCATATCCATTTTCTCTTAGGTATCTTTCTACTAAATTTTGTACTAATTTTTTATTTGCTTTCTATATTTTATACTATATAAAAAGATATTAATCCTGATATAATTAAAAAGAAAATATCTTCTAGTAAAAGAACTGTTATTTCTTTAGAATATTTTTCTTCATATTTATTATCCACAAATTTTGTTAATAATACTAAGCCTATAAAATATACTAATAATATTGTTGAATTATCTTTAAAAATATAGCCTATCAATATAGAACCAAATAATAGACCTTTATTTCCAAAGAATAAAAATAAATTTTTTTCGTTATACTCATAATACAAACAAATTATTTGCATAATAACAAATACAAAATATATAAACAAAATATATCCTATATTTTGTAATATCAAATCTACATATGAATTAAGATATCTCATAACTTGCTTCCCCTTTAAATATTTTTAATAGTTTTTCCTTTATTGCATAAGCTTTACTTTCTGATAAAGCAAAACCCCATAAATTTTTTGAACTATCTCCATCAGCTATAAATTCCAAGCTATATTTTTCTTCAGGATTTTTTTCAGCATCTATATTTTTAATATCACGAATATTTATTGCTTTTATTTCTTCAAAATCAAATATTTTCTTTTTTCTATGTGTTCGTAATATTATTTTTTTCTCTTCAAAATTTATAGATATACTCTCAAAAATAAAATTTCTTCTAATTTCTTTATTCATATGCATCCAATATATCGAAACTAATGAAAACCTTATAAAAAAAATAACATATGGATATTTTCTTTTGAATTCATCACCATCAAGTGATGAGTTTACATATAATAACAATACAATAGCTACAATAATAAAATACAAAATTATAAATTTCTGTGCTACCCAACCTTTTTTTATAATGATTCTATTTTTATTTTCTCTCATTCTTATATTGTCCATTTTTATCTCCATCTTTGTAATAATACTTGTAATATAATCTTGCTCCTGACGGTATATTTTCACAAGATAGTTTCTATTTGAAAATCTTCAAAAACTGTATTTCTCTCTAATTTAATTGATTTTACTATTTTTTGTATAATTTTACAAGTTTTCGATAAAAAATGATAAAGCGAATTAGAACTTTTTAACAAATTTACTCACTTATGATATAATTAAGAAAAATATTTCTAAAAAATGCTCTTAGGAGGCTATATGGAACTATTAAAAATGCAAATAAAAAATTGGCAAACATTTTCAAATATAAGTCTAGAATGTAAGAATTTTTTGGTTTTCATAGGAGAGTCTAGTACAGGGAAATCTTCGTTTATGAAAGCCTTACTATATTTTTTTCAAGCACGTAATTTGCATAAGGGAGATATAAAAAATCCTGAGCTTCCTTTGGAGATTATTGGAACTTTAAAAGAGGAAAAAGGACATATTTTTCAACTTAGAATTTTAAATAACCCTTATCAAGATACAAGATATTTTATTAAAAATCATATTTCAAAACATGAGAAAGATAATAGAAATTGGGAAGAAATAGATGAGAAAGAATATAGGAAACATATTTTTGGAGTTTCTGTTTTCTATATACCTTCATATATGAAAATATCGCATTTGAACTATTTAGTTGAAAAATTATTTCAAAATGAAAACTTAAGAAGATATCATAAATACTATAGAAGATTTAAAAATTCAATGAACAAAAAAATGAGTTTTGGTTTCTATAGACATCTTTTCATAGAATTATTAAATGAGATTATCGAAAAAGAAAAGAATCATAATTTTTGGAATAATACAATCTTACTTTGGGAGGAACCTGAGTTTTATCTAAATCCTCAACAAGAAAGAGCTTGTTATGAAGCCTTATCTGAAAGTACAAAATTAGGACTTATGTCTGTTGTATCAACAAACTCTAGTCGTTTTATCGAAATTGAAAATTATCAATCACTTTGTATTTTTAGAAGAGTAAAAGAAGAAATAGAAATTTATCAATATAGTGGAAATTTATTCTCAGGTGATGAAGTTACAGTCTTTAATATGAACTATTGGATAAACCCTGATAGAAGTGAGCTTTTCTTTGCAAAAAAAGTTATCTTAGTTGAAGGACAAACAGATAAGATAGTACTTTCTTATCTTGCAAAACACTTAGGTGTATTCAAGTATGAATATTCGATTATTGAATGTGGAAGTAAAAGTTCTATACCACAATTTATAAGACTTTTAAATGCTTTTCATATTCCTTATGTAGTAGTTTACGACAAGGACAATCATTATTGGAGAAATGAAACAGAGTTAATGAATTCAACTTTAAAAAATAAAACGATACAAAAGTTAGTTTCAAAAAATCTTGGAACTTGGGTAGAGTTTGAAAATGATATTGAAGAAGAAATATATAATGAATCAAGAGACAAGAAGAACTATAAAAATAAACCTTTCTATGCTTTAGAAACGGTTATTAAATCAGGTTATGTTCTTCCAGAGAAATTAAAAGAAAAAATTATAAAAATTTTTGAATAGAAAAATAAATATTTTTAGGGGGTAATATGGCAGTAAAGGTAAAATTAGAAAAAGATGGCTTTAAAAAAGATGCCTATGTAGGCTTCAGCTGGACAACATTATTTCTAGGAATTTGGGTACCTTCATTTAGATTAGATTTGAAAGGGTTTTTAGTATTTTTAGGAATAATGTTATTTCAAACAACTACAATTCTATTTGTAATAATAAATGCACTAAAAACTGAGGAATTTTATATACTAACTATTTTTATATTCTCTTATATAGGGATTAATTATATTATTAGTTTTTTACTTGCAATTTATTATAATAAGATATATACAAAAAATATGTTGTTAGATGGATGGAAACCTATGGATAATGATGAATATTCTCTTGCAATATTAGGAAGTTATGGTTATATAGACTATGAAATTGATGTACAAGATGAGGAAAAAATAGCAAGATGTAAAGGATATATAGCTGAGGTAAAAAATGAAGAAAGACGTAAATGGCTCATCTTTTTAATACCTATGTTTATGACTGTTTTATCGATAGTAGTTAGTATAATTGGACTAATAGCACTTATAAAAGTATTATCAAAAGTAGGGTACTAAGGGGGAGTTATGGCTATAAAAGTTAGATTAGAAAAAGAGGGACAATTAAAAAATGCCTTTGTAGGCTTTAGCTGGACAACATTCTTCTTTGGATTTTGGGTTCCATTGTTCAGAGGAAAACTTAAAGATTTTGCTTATTTTTTTATGTTTTTTCTTTGTAAAATTATTATTTTTGCAGTACTTGCAAAAGAAATGTTTGATATATTTTATATTGGGATAGAAGAAAGTAAATTTGAAATTTCATATTATATAATAGTGCCTTTTATCTTAATGACAGCACTATATCCAATAGATATTTTCTTAGCTTATGCATATAATAAATATTCCACAACTAATATGTTTAAAGAAGGTTTTTATCTTATCGAAAATGATGAGTATTCAGCTGCAATTTTAAAAGACTACACTTATTTACCTTATACAGAAGAAGAATTTGCTGATGAAGAACTTTTAAAAAGATATGAACAGCATGTTAAAAAAGCTAGAAAGTCTGAGAAAAATAAATGTGTTGTAGCAATTATAATAATGGCTTCTTATCAAGTATTTTTAGGTGTTGTATCATCAGTGCCAACTATATTTTCATTTTTTAACAATATCTAGTGTGTAATTCTAACAATTATTTCAGGTTTCACAGGAATAAGTATAAGTAAAAAATAGGACTGTCACAACAGTCCTATTTATTTTAGAATACTGGTAATGCTTCAAGGAAAATGATATCTTTTCTATCTTTTGCTTCTCCTTCAGCAAGTATAGCAGCCTTTGCTACAACATTTGCACCAGCTTTTTCAACTAGTGTTTCAAGAGCTTTTAAAGATTGTCCAGTAGAGATAACATCATCTACTAGAGCAACTCTTTTTCCTTTAATTTTTTGTGCATCTATACTATTCAAATATAATTTTTGAGAGCCATTAGTTGTTATAGAGTCAACATCAACTTCAATAGGAGCTTCCATATAGGCTTTTATACTTTTTCTAGCAACAATATATTCATTTAAATTTAAAACTCTAGAAATTTCATAAGCCAATGGTATACCCTTTGCTTCAGCAGTTATTATAAAATCAACATCTGGTAATTTTTTGGCTATCATAGGAGCAGTCTTTTTAACAATTTCAGTGTCTCCCAAGATAACAAAACTAGCTATTGATAAATCATAAGAAAGTTTTATTATAGGTAATTCTCTTTTAAGTCCAGCAATGTTTAAAGTATAAGTTTTCATAATTTTCCTCCTTATCCTATAAATACAAAAATATATTTAACAACTAAAGCTACAAGTAGACCAATAAAGGGGTCATTTGCAGCAGTAACTGTCATAGCAGTTGCAGCAACAACATAATCTTGTGGTGTTCCTCCTGAAAATGCAAGAGAAGCATTTGTAGGTACTGTTACGATAGCTCCTAAAATAAATAAGAAACCATGAACAGAGTGTCCAGGAATATATTTACTAATCTTAGGTAATAAACCAAAAAATAAAATAACTGCCATTATTACCATCATTAGAACTCCACTATTTAAAGGGTTAGGTGCAGCAGCAGTAGCTGATATGATAGCTTCAACTGGTCCACCACCAAAAACTGAAGAAACAGCATCAGCAAGTCCTGAATAAATAGTCAAATGGTCTATATTAGCTTCATACTTTCCAGTCATAGAAGCTGTAATATTTCCAAAAGCTATATTAGCTCCAATAGTCAAACAAGCAAGAGCCAAAGATCCACGAATGACATTGAAATTTAAGATAGGTTTTTTTATTTCAATTTTTTTGTAATTTTCAACAATTCCACCACCAAAATCTATTTTAAAGATATTAGCAACTAAACTTGAGAATATAACACAGACTACAATAGTATAAACTAAATTTTGACCAAAAAAGAAATAAGTTATAAAGGCTGATGCAATCGAACTAGCAGTAATAATTCTACTTTCTTTTAGCCCACTTAAAGCTATTCTAGCCAACATTATTCCGACTCCTGCCATCATTGCGTTTATAATTGTTGAACCTGCAAAGTCAACTATTATAGAAAGAGTTCCAGTAAGTCCTAAAATAACCATAGTTATACCTGAAAATAAAATTATTGAAAGTCTTTCTCTAATATCTTTTCCTAGCATTCCAGCAAGAGCTATTGTTTCAGCTTGGAATGAAATTGGTATAACAGAACCATATAACAAACAAGCAACGGCACCAACAACAAAACCAAAAGCAGTTGGAACAGAAGCAAAACCATAAGTAGCAGCTAAAAGAGCTTGTGGAATACCATTTAAAACAACTCCTAAAGCAGCAAGTACATCACTAAGTGTCATAGAAAACTCCTTTTTAATTTATTTAATATATATTAATATTCTATGGGAGAAATGATTAATTGTCAAGAAAACTTATGTTATAATAAGAATAAAAAATTAGCTTTGGAGGATATATGAAAAAGCATAAAAATATAATGATACAAGGTACAGGCTCATCTGTAGGAAAAACATTAATAGTGGCAGGTCTATGCAGAATATTTGCACAAGATGGATATAGAACTACACCTTTTAAATCTCAAAATATGGCACTAAATTCTTTTGTAGATATAGAAGGATTAGAGATGAGTAGGGGAACAGTTATTCAAGCTGAGGCAGCTTATGAAATTCCAAGAGCCTTTATGAATCCTATTTTATTAAAACCTAATTCTGATAATAATTCACAGGTAATAATAAATGGAAAAGTTGTATATACTGTTGATGCAAAAACTTACTTTTCAAATTCAAAAGATTTAAAAAAAATAGCTTTAGATTCTTATAAAAATAATATAGAGTCTAATTTTGATATAGCAGTTTTAGAAGGTGGAGGTAGTCCTGCTGAAATAAATTTAAGAGAATATGATTTAGTAAATATGGGTATGGCTGAACTTGTAGATGCACCTGTTATATTGGTAGGAAATATAGATATAGGAGGAGTATTTGCTTCAATCTATGGAACAGTGATGTTATTAGATGAGCAAGATAGAAAGAGAATAAAGGGTTATATTATCAATAAATTTAGAGGAGATAGTGATTTATTAAAGCCTGCTATTGATATTTTAGATAAGAAGTTTAAAGATGAAGGCTTGGATATAAAATTTTTAGGAGTATTACCTTATGCAGATTTAAGAATAGAAGAAGAGGATAGTTTATCTGATGAAGATAAAAGAGTCTATTCAGATAATAAAGAATATATAAATATCTCTGTAATTAAAACTAAAAAGATGTCAAACTTTACTGATTTTCATGCTTTTAAACAGTATGATGATGTAAGACTTAAATATGTATATGATGCCAAAGATTTAGGGAATGAGGATATAATCATTTTTCCTGGAAGTAAAAATACTATCACAGATTTAGAGGATTTAAAACAAAGGGGTATTTTTGAAAAGGTAAAAGAATTAAAAGAAAAAGGAAAAATTATTGTGGGTATCTGTGGTGGTTTACAGATGTTAGGTAAAAAAATCTATGATCCTAAACATCTTGAAAGTGATATTTTAGAGACAGAAGGTTTTAATTTTTTTGACTATGAAACTACTTTTGATGAAATAAAAAAAACTGAGCAAGTAACTAAAAAACTAGAGTTAACAGAAGGTATATTAAAAGATTTTAGCAACTATGAAGTGAAAGGTTATGAAATTCACCAAGGTATATCAACTTTTGATGCTCCACTTATATGTAAAGATAGAATTTTTGCTACCTATATCCATGGAGTTTTCGACAATTCAAAGTTTACCAATGACTTTTTAAACATAGTAAGAAGAGAAAAAAATATGCCAGAACAAAAAGAAATTTTTTCTTTTAATGAATTCAAAGAAAAGGAATATGATAAGTTGGCAGAGCTTCTAAGAAAAAATTTAGATATGGAAGAAATCTATAAAATAATGGAAAAAAAATAAAAGATATTATATTTTTATCACTAATGACATAAAATTTTAGACTAAAATATTTACTATTTTTTTAAAATGTGTTATACTATCAACTAAATTAAAAAAATAGGGGGCATTAAAAAATGGATAGTATTTATAAAATGGTCGATGCCGTTAATGGTTTGTTGTGGGGAAAGAATATTTTAGTTTTCATGCTAATAGGAGCAGCCTTATATTTTTCTTTTAAAACTAAATTCATGCAATTTAGATTATTTCATAAAATAGTAAGAGTTTTATTCAAAAATGAAAAAGGTAAAAAAGGTGGTATAAGTTCACTAGAAACATTTTTCTTAGGTACAGCTTGTAGAGTTGGAGCAGGAAATATTGCAGGGGTAGTTGCAGCAATATCAGTTGGAGGACCAGGAGCTATATTTTGGATGTGGTTAGTTGCAATGCTAGGTTCAGCAACAGCTTTTATTGAATCAAGTTTGGCAGTTATCTATAGAAAGAAAGAAAAAGATGGTTCTTATACAGGAGGAACACCATTTATTATAGAAAAAAGACTAAATATGAGATGGTTAGGAATTATCTATGCACTAGCATCAGTAGTATGTTACTTTGGAGTAACACAAGTTATGTCTAACTCTATTACTAGTTCAATAACTTCTGTATATACTTGGGGTTCAGAAAATAAATTTTTAAATTTACAAAATATTTCATCAATAGCTGTAGCAATTATGGTTGCCTATGTAATATTTTTTAGTAGTTCTAAGAAAGACTCTATTATAGAATCTTTAAATAAGATAGTTCCATTTATGGCGATTATTTATGTTGTCGCAGTTATTTATATCTTAGTTACAAATTTAACAAGTATACCATCAATGATAGGAACAATTTTCTCTCAAGCTTTTGGAGGAAAAGAAATATTTGGAGGAACATTTGGAGCAGTTGTTATGAATGGAGTTAGAAGAGGACTATTCTCTAACGAAGCAGGAAGTGGAAATTCAAACTATGCAGCTGCAGCAGTTCATATAGATAATCCATCAAAACAAGGAATGGTTCAAGCTTTTGGAGTATTCATTGATACCTTAGTTATCTGTAGTGCAACAGCTTTCATCGTTTTACTTGTACCTGAAAGTACAATAGCTGGTTTATCAGGAATGGGACTTTTCCAAGCAGCTATGACTTATCATCTATCTTCTATAGGAGCACCTTTTGTTGTGATTTTAATGTTCTTCTTCTGTGTAAGTACTATACTTGCAGTAGCTTTCTATGGTAGAAGTGCAGTTAATTTTATACATGAAAGTAAATATTTAAATATAGGATATCAAGCTATACTAATATTGATGATATATATAGGTGGAATAAAACAAGATATGTTCATTTGGTCTTTAGCAGATTTTGGATTAGGAATAATGACAGTTATAAATATTTTAGTTATAATACCTATTGCAAAACCAGCTTTAGATGCACTAAAAAATTATGAAAAAGAATTAAAATAAATTAATTGACTTATTCTTATTTTATTGCTAATATATGAGCAAGTTAGTACAGAAAAATGTACAAAATAAGAAGGAGGAAAAAATGAAACGTAAATTAATAATGGTACTTATGTTTGCATTAATGTCATTCTCACTTTTTGCAGCTAAGTCTAATAAAAATGAAGATGTTAAAGTTCCAAATATTGTTCTTCAAGACCAATATGGAAAAAAACATAATCTAGCAGATTACAAAGGAAAGGTAGTTGTTATAAACTTCTGGGCGACTTGGTGTGGATATTGTGTTAGAGAAATGCCAGACTTTGAAAAAGTATATAAAGAATTTGGTTCAAATTCAAAAGATGTAATAATCATAGGAATTGCAGGACCAAAATCTAAGTTAAATGCTAACAATGTAGACGTGTCAAAGGAAGAAATAACTGCATTCTTAAAGAAGAAAAACATAACTTATCCTACTTTAATGGATGAAACAGGAAAAACTTTTGATGATTATGGAGTAAGAGCTTTCCCTACAACTTATGTAATAAATAAGAAGGGATTCCTTGAAGGATATGTTAGTGGAGCTATAACTGCAGATCAACTAAAGAAAGCAATCAATGAAACTTTAAAGAAATAGTAATATAAAAAAGAAGCTTTACAGCTTCTTTTTATATTCTTTTATTGATTTTGAAAAAAAGTAAAAAGTGATAATTAAAAAAATTGTAGAAAGCCAAATAGCTTTTCCAAAAAGAAATCTTCCTAAAAATATTGAAAGAGTTGCACCTATAATAAAAGATAATATCATACTTAAATGACTCAAGGAAATTCTCAGTTTATTATCATCCCTAGTTCTTAAAAATCTAACAAAATTAGCTGAAGCTTGTTTAACATGATTAGTACAGAAAGGAGTAGCCATTCCCATACCATGTGCTTTTTCAAAAGTATTAAATTGCATTGCAGCAGTAAAAGCTATAGGGAAATTAGTGAACTCATAGGGAGCAGATTCAGGAATAAAGCCTAAACATATAGTAACAATAATACTAAAAATTAATAATATTCTTTCCCAGATAAGAAAAGACGTTTTATTAATTTTTTTAGAAATAAATTCAGCCATTATTATTCCACAGAAGTAAGCTAAAAATGTAGCAAGAGCATTTTTTATAAGTGCAGTATCCCAAGTTGCAAATCCCAATGATAATAACACCAAGTTTCCTGTTTGAGCATTTACAAAAACTCTACCTCTTAAAGAGAAGGTAAAGCCACCAAAAAATCCAGCAACCAACATCAACATACAGAAAAGCCAAAGTCTTTCATTTGGAGCAAATTCTTCTTTATTGTTAAAAAATTTGTGTAATTTTTTTTTATTCATATCTCATCCTTTTATATTTTGTAAGTCTTGTTTTATTCAAAAAGCGTCCACAGAATGAACGCCTTTTTGTCCTATTTTTATCAAATAAATGTTGTATTTAAGTAGCAAAAGCTACTCTTAAATTATATATTATAACTCTTTACTTGTCAAATAATATATTCTATATATGCTCTATTCAATAATAAGTGAAATTGTGATATTATATAGATAAATTTTAAGATGTATGATAGAGGTAAGGAAAATGGAAGCTAAAATAAACAATATAGATTTATTCAAAGTAAAGGATAATGAAAATACATATTATGGTTTTTCTCAAGAGTGGTATAAAGATGAATGGCAAAGAAGAGCAGGTTGTGGAGCAACAGTAGCTTCAAGTATAATAAATTATTACAATCAAAGAGATAATTTTAAAGAAGTTGGAATTTCAGAAGCCTTAAAAATAATGGAAGAATTATGGAATTATCTTCTTCCAACTGAACAAGGTTTAAACTCAATAAAATTATTTCATGATGGAATTAAAAATTATTATGAAGATAGAGAAGTCACTGTAGATTACATAAATATAGATATAAAAAATAAAGTTAGCTTAGAAGAAATAATTAAATTTATTTATAAAGAATTGAGTGAAGATAGACCACTTGCTTTTTTAAATTTATGCAACGGAGAAGAAAATAATCTAGATAAATGGCACTGGGTAGTGGTAGTAGGAATGTTTGAAGAAAATGGAGAACATTTTTTAAATATAATAGATGATAAAGAAATCATAAAAATAAATTTATCTCTATGGTATAGAACTATTAAAAATGATGGTGGTTTCATAACATTTAAATAAAATTTTAAAAATTAAAAAAAAATAGTTGAAATTATATTAAATAACTGTTATTATTGTTGTAGAGTAAAATTATTTTTTAAATAATTTTTAAAATGACTTTAATAATTATGTGGACTAAGGTAATTTTATTAAATTTTATTAAATTCAGGAGGTTTCAAGAATGACTGATATTCAAATTGCACAAGCAGCAAAAAAGGAAAACATTGTAGAAATTGCTAAAAAACTAGGGTTAACAGAGGACGATATAGAACAATACGGAAAATATAAAGCTAAAGTTAATTTAGATGTTCTTCAAAAAATAAATAGACCTAACGGAAAATTAATTTTAGTAACAGCAATAACACCTACTCCAGCAGGAGAAGGAAAATCTACTGTAACTATAGGGCTTACTCAAGCTTTAAACAAGATTGGTAAATTATCAGCAGCAGCTATAAGAGAACCATCTTTAGGACCAGTATTTGGAATGAAAGGTGGAGCAGCAGGTGGAGGATATGCTCAAGTTGTTCCTATGGAAGATATCAATCTACATTTCACTGGAGATATGCACGCAATAGGTATAGCTCATAACTTAATCTCTGCTTGTATAGATAACCATATCAATTCTGGAAATGCATTAGGAATTGATATAACTAAAATAACTTGGAAAAGAGTTGTTGACATGAACGACAGAGCTCTTAGAAACATTGTTATAGGACTTGGTGGAAAAGCTAACGGATATCCAAGACAAGATTCTTTCCAAATTACAGTTGGATCTGAAATAATGGCAATACTTTGCTTATCTAACTCAATAACTGAATTAAAAGAAAAAATCAAAAATATAGTTTTCGGAACTTCATTAGAAGGGAAATTATTAAGAGTTGGAGATTTACATATAGAAGGAGCAGTTGCAGCACTTCTTAAAGATGCTATAAAACCTAACTTAGTTCAAACTTTAGAAAATACTCCAGTATTTATCCACGGAGGACCTTTCGCTAATATAGCTCACGGATGTAACTCTATACTAGCTACAAAAATGGCATTAAAATTAACTGACTATGTTGTTACTGAAGCAGGATTCGCTGCAGACCTAGGAGCAGAAAAATTCATCGACATCAAATGTAGACTTGGTGGATTAAAACCTGATTGTGCTGTTATAGTTGCAACAGTTAGAGCTTTAGAACACCACGGAAAAGGTGACTTAAAAGCTGGTCTTGAAAACTTAGATAAACATATAGACAACATCAAAAATAAATATAAATTACCATTAGTTGTTGCAATTAACAAATTCGTAACAGACACTGATGAACAAATTGATATGATAGAAAAATTCTGTAATGAAAGAGGAGCAGAAGTTTCTCTATGTGAAGTTTGGGCAAAAGGTGGAGAAGGTGGAATAGACCTTGCTGAAAAAGTTTTAAAAGCAATAGATAATAACAAAGTTGAATTTGATTATTTCTATGATGAAAACTTAACTATCAAAGAAAAAATTGAAAAAATCTGTAAAGAAATCTATGGAGCAGATGGAGTTGTATTTGCACCTGCAACTAAAAAAGTATTTGATACAATAGCAGCTGAAGGTTTAGAAAAACTTCCTGTATGTATGTCAAAAACTCAAAAATCTATTTCTGATAATCCAGCATTATTAGGAAAACCAAGTGGATTTAAAGTAACTATCAACGATTTACGTCTAGCAGTTGGAGCAGGATTCGTTATAGCTATGGCAGGAGATATCATAGATATGCCAGGATTACCTAAGAAACCATCAGCAGAAGTAATAGATATAGATGAAAATGGAGTTATCTCTGGATTATTCTAAGAAGATTTTTCAATCCTAGTAATATGAATAAAATTGAAGCTGTTGCTCTTTGCAACAGCTTCTTATTTTTATATATTCAATTTATTTTTTCTTTGTGCTACCCATAAAGTCATTGTAATATTCAGGGAAATATTTTTTTATAAGTTTAGCATACTCATCAGAAGTTTTTAATTCTGATATTGCATCAGAAAATTCTTTAGCAAGTTTAGCATCAGATTTTCTAAAAGCAATAGCTGCCTTAGGGCTTTTATCCTTTATAGTATCAATTTTTTTAATACCTTTCATAGTTTTTAAATATTCAGTAGCTGATGTGCTAGCAATTATAACACCATCAATTTTTTGATTTTGTAAATCTAAGAAAGCTTCTGTAAAGCTATTATATAGTCTTGGATTAGAACCATTTTCTTTAGCAAATTGTTCTTGTATAGTTCCAAGTTGAACCCCTATAGTCTTACCTTTTAAATCATTTTTATTTTTGAAAGTACTTTTACTATTTACTATAACATCATGACCACTTTCAAAAAAGATATAAGGTATAGAGAAAGAAACAGCTTTTTCTCTCTCAGGAGTTGCAGACATTCCTGCAATTACAGCATCAATCTTTTTCATTTGAAGAGCAGGTAATAAACCGTCAAAACTCATATTTTGCCATTTTATTTCATAAGCTAATTTTTTACCTAAAAGCTCCATAAACTCAATATCAAAACCTACCATTTTATTATTTTCAAGGTATTCATAAGGCTTAAATTCTGCATTCGTTCCAACATATAATTTTTTTGTAGCAAAAGATAAAGTAGACAAGATTAACATTAACATAGCAATTATTTTTTTCATAATTTTCTCCTTTTATTTCTTAAATTTACTATTAAATTCTTCTTTTATTTCTTTTAAAATATCATTGTTTTCAAAAATATCAATACAAGAAAGAGCCATAGCTAAAGAGGCTTCTTTCATACCTTTATAAGCTTCCTCTTGTATAGTTGCAGTAGCAAACTCAATAGTGTGTCCAACCAAATGTTTAGTAGTCAATGGGAAGTAAGGATGGATTGTTGGACAACAATGGCTAACATCTCCCATATCTGTTGAACCAAAACCTTCTCTATCTCTTATATCATTAACTCCTAACTCTCTTAAATTTTTTTCATATAGAGCCATTAATTTTTTATTTGTAACAAGGTTAGCAAAGCTTGTTTCATAATTTGTTATTTCAAGTTCAGTTCCACTTGCTAAAGCAGCACCTTTTGCACAATTTTTAACTCTTTCAACTAAGCCTTTTAAATACTCAAGTTCTTCAGCTCTGACATAGAAGTTTGCCACAGCTAGATCAGGTATTATATTTGCAGCTTCTCCACCTTTTGAGATGATACCATGTATTCTAGCAGTAGATAAAGTTTCTTGTCTTAAAGCATTTATAGAGTTAAATAGATTTAAGACGCCATCAAGAGCATTGATACCTTCATGAGGAGCAGCTGCAGCATGGGCAGTTTTACCTTTGAAAGTGAATTGTAGAGCTTCCATAGCGTGAGAAGTTCCACTTCTATAGTGAGTTTCACCACAAGGATGAACTGACATAGCAACATCAATATCATTAAATACTCCAAGTTTAGCCATATCAACTTTAGCTCCGTTAGTTTCTTCAGCTGGAGTACCTATCACTTGAATTTCACCTTGAAGATTAAATTCTTTCATAAATTCCTTTACGATAATAGCAGTTGAAATACTTGTAACTCCGTAGGCATTATGACCGCAACCATGTCCAATCACAGGAAGAGCATCATACTCAGCAAGAATAGCAATTTTAGGACCAGAACCATTTTTAAAACTAGCTTTATAAGCAGTTTCTATATTGGCAAAAGCCTTTTCAACTTGGAAATCATATTTTTTTAAAATATCTGTATGAGCTAAACAAGCTTTATATTCCTGTAAACCTAGTTCAGGATTATTGTAAAGATACTCATTTAATTCTTTTAATTCATTCCTGTATTTATTGAAAAGCTCCGATAAAATTTCCTTTCTTTTTTCCATAAAAACCTCCTAAAATTTTTAAATAAAAAAAATCAGTTCAACATTGAATGCTAAACTGATTAATATTTTTATATAACAAAATAAATAGTTAAATAACTACTACAATAGTTACAAGTATTAAAATAAAGTTATACTAAAAAATCAAGGCATAATTAGTCCCTAGCATACAATTAGATAAGTTATTCAATTTTTTAAAACTAACAAATTTCCTTATCCTTGATTTACTAAAAGACATCTTATACCTCCTTTTTAAAATTATTTTCATTATAATATCACAGTGAGAAGTGAAAGTCAAATATTTTTTTTATTATTTTATTTCACAACCAAAATGAGTTAAGATAGCTTGATAGATTAAGTTAGCCACTAATCTTGAAGTTCTATCATCATAATCATATCTAGGACTGATTTCTGCAACTTCTAATGTTAAGTTCTTTTTAGTCTTTGCAATATAATTTAAAAGTCCTATAGCTTGGTTAGGCCAAATACCAAATGTTTGAGGTGCACTAACTCCTGGTGCACAAGTTATGTGGAATACATCTGTACAAATAGTCAAATGTATATAATCATTTCTTTCTAAGATAGGAGTAATATTTAAATCACTTAGTTTTAAAATATCTTCAGCTAAGTAATAAGTTACTCCAAATTTTTGAGCTCTTTCAAATAATCTCTTTGTGTTAGAGAATCTTTGTATTCCTATAACAGTGTAGTCAAATTTTATATTATTTTTTTGACAGTCATCTGCTATTTGATAGAACATTGTTCCAGAGTTAGCTCCTTTACCGTATTCTCTCATATCAAAGTGAGCATCAAAACTTATTATCCCAATTTTAGGATCTTTAGTTTTAGTTTTAGCATAAGATAAAATTCCATTGTATGTTCCATAGGCAATGTCATGACCTCCACCCATACATACAACAAAATAATCTTTAGATTTTAATTTAGCCACAACATCTGCTAACTTCATTTGAGCTTCTTCTAATTTACCATCTACAACATCAATAGGATCTTTTAAATCATAGAATTTAATATCTGTGTCAAAGATAGGGAAATTAGAAAGAGCACTTTTTAAATGTTTCCAACCATCAGCAGCTCCTAGTCTTCCATTGTTTCTTCTGATTCCTTCATTAGAGTTATAACTTACAAAACATACTTTTTTACCATTGTATTCATCTTGCATTAACTCATCTAAAGTTTTAACTTGTATAACTTGGTGTATTCTTAAAATATCGCTATCATTACCGTCAACACGTCCACTCCAGTATTCCATTTTGTACTCCTTCTATAAATAAAATATTTAAAATAACAATTTTTCTATAAGTTATTTACCCATTATAGTACATTGAACTATATTTGTAAAGTATTAATAGTAAATTGTAACTATAAATGTCATATTATAAAAAATTAATTATTTCTTTTGTTTCTTATAATCTTCAACTGTTCCACTAAATAATCTTTTTGTTCGTGCTCCTGCATTTATTGTATCTGTAACTGGATTATAACTCTCTACATAAACATTTTTTTTAAATGAAAGTGGAGGTATATCTATTATTGTTCCATCATCTAACTGAACTTTTCCTATATAGGCTTTAAAATCATCTGTTATTACTACTCCTTGTTTATATACATATATATTTCCATCATCATCAGAGCTATTTTTTATTATATATTCCTTATCTTTACATACTATTTTTATTGTTGAAGACAATATTTTAATCTCATGATGATTTGTAGCATTACTCTTTTTATCATATATGTATATATAATTTAAAGGAGAATTTTCTTTTTGTTCATCTACTAAATTAGCTTTTATTGAGATTTTATCATTATTATAGTTTATTGAAGTAAATCTATACACATGTAATACACATGAAGTAAAAACTAATAAAGATACTAAACTTATAAATATTTTTTTCATTATTTACCTCCATACCTTTTTTCTTGGATTCTTTTATCTTTCCATCTTTCAAATATACTTCTCATATCTTTTCCATCCATTTCGCCTATCTTATACTCATAATTTGGTACTGCTATTTCTTCTTCTTTGCCATTTATTATTACTTTAATTGTTTTTCTTTTATATATACCTGATTCTTTATCAAGTTTATAATTATCATCATTATATCCAACATTGTCATGTTTATATCCATTTGTATTTGTTGGCATTCCTTGAGCTGCTATGGCTGATACCCAGTCTCCTATATTTCTCATATAATATAATTGTGCTCCTGTATCTAGTCCTTTCATTCTTCTATCTAATTTTCCATAACCAAGTGCTGTTATCGCTATTCCTTTTATATCTATGACTCCTAGATTTTTTTTGGCTATTTCTTTTCCTTCATCTGTATCTAAGAAATGTATCATTGCTGCTGCTCCATATATTGAACCTTGGCTATGCCAATTCATCGTATTTAATTTCTTAACAAGTAACCTAAGAAAACTCTTAGGCTACCTATAAAAAATTAATTATTTCTTTTGCTTTTTATAATCTTCAACTGTTCCACTAAATATTTCTTTTCCTCTTCCTCCAGCATTTATTGTATCTGAAATTACACTATATCTTTCTACATATACTGTCTTCTTAAATGAAAGTGGGGGGATATCTATTATTGTTCCATCATCTAACTGTACTTTTCCTATATAAGCTTTAAAATCATTTGTTATTACTACTCCTTGTTTATATATATGTATATTTTCTGAATTAGGAGTGGTAGCTATAATATACTCTTTACCATCACTTACTATTTTTATTGTTGAAGATAATATCTTAACATCATGAGGTTTTTCAGAAGAATCTCTTTTATCATATATCCATATGTAATCTAAAGGTGAGTTTTCTTTTTGAGCATCTACTAAACCTGTTGATATAGAAATTTTACTATTATTATAATTTACCGAAGTAAATCTATACACATGTAATACACATGAAGTAAAAACTAATAAAGATACTAAACTTATAAATATTTTTTTCATTATTTACCTCCATACCTTTTTTCTTGGATTCTTTTATCTTTCCATCTTTCAAATATACTTCTCATATCTTTTCCATCCATTTCGCCTATCTTATA
>ERZ772974.858-NODE-858-length-21147-cov-14.610231_pt1 | contig 21147 bp, 14 predicted proteins | sample MGYA00580671_ERZ772974 | MGnify/ENA primary metagenome ERZ772974 (study PRJEB29015, sample SAMEA2738065) | human oral metagenome | biome: human oral; feature: human-associated habitat; material: saliva | place: China | collected 2218 ... | reverse complement strand
CCTCCTGCACGAGCTGGAGGAGCTTACGCTTGCTCATCATCGTGTAGGTGAGGTTCAGACGGTTGAACTCAATCTGTCGTGGGCGGTAACCCTCGGGGTGATTGGGCTCGACCTTCTTCAGGAGGTCTACGAAGTAATCGTATAGCGGACGGTGCACCTCGAACTCCAGCGTACAGATCGAGTGCGTCACCCCTTCGAAGAAGTCACTCTGCCCGTGGGCAAAGTCATACATGGGGTAGACGCCCCACTTCGTACCCGTACGGTGGTGAGGCACCTTGATGATGCGGTAGATGATGGGGTCGCGGAAGTGCATGTTCGACGAAGCCATATCGATCTTCGCACGCAGGATCATCGCGCCTTCGGGGAACTCCCCAGCGTTCATGCGACGGAAGAGATCGAGGCTCTCCTCGATGGGGCGATCGCGGAAGGGGCTGGCGACACCAGGGGTGGTAGGCGTACCCTTCTGCGCTGCGATCTCCTCGGCAGTCTGCTCATCGACGTAGGCATGGCCTGCGCGGATCAGCTCTTCGGCGAACTGGTACAGACGCTCGAAGTAGTCCGAAGCATAGTAGATATTGCCCCAGTGGAAGCCGAGCCACTCGATATCCTCACGGATAGCATCGACGTACTCGACGTCTTCCTTCGTGGGGTTCGTATCGTCGAAGCGGAGGTTACACACCCCGCCGTACTTCTGTGCGATACCGAAGTCCATGCAGATAGCCTTGGCGTGCCCGATGTGGAGATAGCCGTTGGGCTCTGGTGGGAAGCGCGTCTGGATGCGTCCATCATTCTTCCCGGCACGAAGGTCGCCCTCGACGATCTGCTCGACGAAGTTCAGGCTCTTCTTCTCTTCCCCACTCTCTGCTGGGGCTACGCTGTTAGGCATATCTGACATAATGCTGTGTATACTTTAAGAGTATCCGTATCTATTATCCTTTATTATAGGGCACAAAGATACCTAAATATCACGGGAGCGCTATTTAGCTATGGTGGCGGCGTGCGCTGAGGAGGCTGTTGGTGACGACGCTGAGGCTACTGAGCATCATCAGCCCGCCAGCGAGCATCGGATTGAGCAGGTAGCCCGTGAAGGGATAGAGCACACCTGCCGCCACGGGGATGGCGATGAGGTTGTAGATGCACGCCCAGAAGAGGTTCTGATGAATGGTCCTGAGGGTCGTGCGTGCCAGATGGAAGAAGCGCTCCAAGGCCTTGAGGTCGGAGCTACGAAGCGTCACCATCGCAGTCTCCATCGCCAGATCACTCCCACTACCCATCGCTATCGAGAGGTCGGCACGTGCCAAGGCCGCAGCATCATTGATGCCGTCGCCGACCATCGCCACACGACGTCCCTCCTTCTGCAGACCTTCGACGAAGGCCGCTTTCTCCTCGGGGCGCACGCTGTCTACGACACGGCTTACCCCGACAGCTTCGCCGACGGCACGGGCAGCACTCGGCCCGTCACCTGTGAGCATGATGACCTCCAGCCCTCGAGCACGCAGTGATGCGATAGCTTCGGCCGAGGTGGCACGTATCGTATCGGCGATAAGAATGACGGCCAGCACCTCCCCACTACGGGCAAAGAGGCTACACGTAGCACCCGAGTGCTCGCCGTCCTCTAAGGCCTTCAAGGCTTCGGCACTGAGTGCCCCCGAGAGTTCTTCCACGAAGGCACGCTGCCCGACACGATAGGTCACCCCATCGACGACACCTTCCAGCCCACGCCCCGCCTCTTCGCGGAAGGTTGTGGGTTCGGTTACTCCCTGCGTAGATACACCAAGGGAGCGAACGATCGCCCCAGCCAAGGGGTGTGATGAGCGCTCTTCGAGGGCAGCCAAGATGGTAGCGTAGGAAGTATTCTCTTCGGCGAAGCACCAGCGAATGGCCTTCACTTCGGGACGCCCCTCGGTGATCGTCCCCGTCTTATCCAAGACCAAGGTATCGACATGGCCTGCAGCCTCCAGCGCCTCGGCATTGCGCACCAAGAGCCCTTCTTCGGCGCCACGGCCGATACCCACCATGATAGCGGTAGGGGTAGCCAGCCCCAGAGCACAGGGACAAGCGATGATAAGCACCGTGACGGCGGCGACAAAGCCGTGCTCCCAGCCATCTGCAGGACTAAGGAAGCCCCACGCTACGAAGGTCAAGACGGCGATAAGCACGATCACAGGCACGAAGACTCGAGCCATTCGATCCACGACCTGCTGAATCGGTGCGCGTGACGACTGTGCCTCCTCCACAAGACGGATGATGCGGGAGAGTACCGTCGCACGACCTACCTCACGGGCACGGTAGACGAGCGTCCCCGAGCCATTGAGCGTACCGGCATAGACTTCGGAGCCAGCGACCTTCGCCACGGGAATGGGTTCGCCACTGATGAGCTGCTCGTCGGCATAGGACTCGCCCGAGATGACCTCGCCATCGACGGCGAAGAGTTCGTGCGGCAGGGCGCGTAGCTCCATACCGGGCTCGACCTCACTGACGGGCAGCGTGATGACTTCGCCCGAGGGGAGGAGCTGCTGCACGGTCTTCGGCTGACCGCCCATGAGGCGACGCAGAGCCGACGACGTGCGACGCTGTGCACGTGCCTCGAGCACCTTGCCCAGGAGCACGAAGGCGACCGTCGTTGAGGCGGCTTCGAAATAAAGGTGGTGCAGGTGGTGCGCTTCTGGCGCGATGAAGAGGTATTCGCCCAGATGATAGAGGCTGTAGACGAAGGCTACCGAGGTCGAGAGCATCACCAGCAGATCCATGCCCGCCGCCCCAGCACGTAGCTGACGCCAGCCACGCACGAAGAAGCCCGAGCCTGCCCAGATGAGGGTCACGGCAGTGAGGACAGCGGAGATGAGCGACTTCGGGAGCGTCATCGGTGGCCACATCATCAGCACCATCACGATGAGCGAGAGGACGATTGCCACCAGCGTCTTACGCTGGAGAGCACGCTCCTCCCGCTGACGAAGTGCCTCCAGCTCGCCCACCTCAGGCTCATCGATACGCAGGTCATAGCCCATACCAGCCACAGCTGCACGGAGCATCTCGGGGGTACACTGCGTCTCATCATAGACGACAAAGGCCGTGGCGGAGGCGAGGTTGACGGTGGCGGATTGCACGCCAGGCGTACTCTCCAGGGCCTTCGTCGAATGAGCGGCGCAGGCTGCGCAGTTAAGTCCCAGGAGGGGGAAAGATCTCTTGACCATATGGAATGAATATAACTATTAGTACGGGCAAGGGGTACACCTGTCGTCTGCAGATGTACCCCTCACCGATGATCGATGCGGTATGGATAAAACGACTCGCACCGCCTATTTGTTCGGTCCAGCCGAAGCTGGCAGCCTCGTTTTGCTATGCTTTGGGCGCATCGATGCGGAGCGTGTAGCCAGCGGCCTCTACCGCAGCACGCAGGGCCTCGGGCGTGCAGTGCTCGGCATCATACGTGATACTTGCCTCGCCAGCCTCCAGCGAGATAGTGACAGAGCTAACGCCCGCCACCGCCTTGAGGGCTTCGGTAGCACGCGCTACGCAGTGCCCGCAGCTCAGCCCCTCGATAGGATAGACGGCAGTCGTCAGAGCGGCAGTCGGAGTGGGCTTCGCTTCGCCTACACGGGCTACGACCTGCTGGAGGTAAGTGGCTTGTGCAGGGTGCTCGGCGACGGTACGCCCGCCAGGGGCTTCATTGACGTACTTCCCTGGGATGGGCACCTTGGTCTTCGCCCCCATACGATACCATTCATACTCCACATCCACGTGACCGAGGTCGATAGCCTGCAGCCCTGCTTCGGAGAGGTCATAGGCGAGGACGGTCGCCGTCTGCCCAAGCGCGATGAGGACGAGGCGTCCCTCTCCATACTCCTTCGCCAGACGAAGGATCTCGGGATAGCTACCCCAAGCATCCGTCGCAGGACAGAGGACGCGCTTCACGCTACGTGCGCCATCGAAGAGGTCATTGCCGACACCGAGGCGCGACTTCTCGCCCTCGACGAAGAGTAGGTCACGATCCTTCCAGATCGCCTTCATACGCTCGATGTACGCAGGATAGTCGCGGATATCGTAGCGCCCCATGTAGAAGCGGGTGAAGTTCGTATCGTAGAAGTCGTGTTCGCGAGCGAGCTTCTCCAGTGCGGGAAGGCGCATCAGAGCCTCACGTTCGAAGAAGATGCGGTTGTACCCGCGGTGGGGGGAGGAGTCCTTGAAGGCGTAGGGCACGCAGTTCAGATGGCGCTCCGACGAAGGCACCTGCCACACCTCATAGAGGCGCTTACCGAGCGAAGCATCGTAGTGCTGGAAGGTATCCACCTCTTCGGCCGACGAAGGGCGCTCGAGTTCATTGAGGTAGCGCTGCATGATCTGCAGCTCCCCGTCGCCAAAGCGGCTCACCGAGGCACCCGTACGGAGGATCTCATCGAGGGTCTCCCACGAATTATGCACACGCAGGGCACGACGGCGATCGGCCGTAGCTCGATACTGCTGGCTATACTTACGCCCCTTCAGAAGCATCCAAAGCTGGACGCGCAGGGAGTCTTTGATCTGCTGCCAAGTCATATATTTCTTGTGGAAAGCTTATGGGTCTATAGGACAAAGATAGCGATATCTAAGGGGAAGCCCAGGGAGGCGTGAGGACAGCTCCCTACGATTTACAAGAACGGACCTATATTGGTCGGCGGGCAAACCTATATAGGTCACGATGCGAAGCTATATTGGTCAAGACGACGACCTATATAGCTTTGGACTGATTCCTATATAGCTTTGTAAAGTGACCTTATATTAGGTCGTTGCTCCGCGTAGGGGGAAAAGTTGTGGACGAGTGGCAGATAAGTTTGGACTACATACGTGGATCTAATATCTATGTACGTGGATCTTTGGATTTGCGTGCCTGGTCTTTAAGACTACGTACATAGACAGAGGAAAACCACTACGTGAAGGCGCTTTTTCTTCACGAGAATGATGCTTTTCCCTTCGCTGGATAAGAAGAATACTCGCAATAAGGCGAAGGGCTTGTGTGTCTCTTCGGAGAGGTATATCGGGGAGCTGGGCGTGCGATGTCTTAGCACTTTAATAGAGGGCAGGACTCGCGGCAACAGTCTAACAGTCTCCTATAGGTTCACCCGCTGACCAATATAGGTGCATATCATCTTCCCATACGGGGACGAATCTTCCCCTTCAAGGATGGGCTATAAACGCATTCGGCTCCTCCACCCTATGTTGGGTGAAGGAGCCGAATGACTCGTATGGGGAGGAGGGACGTAGCCCTAAGGACTATTCCTCTTCGTTGGTGCGGGGCACGGAGGGCGTAGCGGGCTTCGCTGCGGACTCCTGGGCTTCACGCTGACGGGCAACAGCCTCTTCGTAGCTCATAGGACGAGCAGGACGCTCGGCAGGCTGAGCCACGGGGCGCTGCTCCTGCACTACAGGAGCGGGAGTAGCCGCTGGTGCAGGCGCGGGCTGTGGAGCTGGAGCAGGGGTAGCTGCGGGGGCTTCGGCAGGACGAGCTACGGGCGTCGCCTCCTGCTGGGGGCGCTGCTGGCGCTCCTGCTGACGGGGACGGCGGTCCTCACGCTGCTGACCTTCGGCGGGCTGCTGCTGGCTACGCTCGGAGCGATCATTGCGCTCGGGACGCTCAGCACGGGGCTGGCGCTCAGCGGGTGCTTCGGCAGGCGTCGTAGCTGCAGTCGCTACCTCAGAGGCAGACTGCTGAGTAGCTTCGCTATTGCGCTCGGGACGCTCCTGACGCTCGGGACGCTGACGGCGGTTGTTGCCGTTATTGTTATTGCCTCCGTTGCCGTTATTGTTACCGCCGTTGTTACCATTGCCACGACCTTCGCGAGCAGGGCGCTCGGATTGGTCGTTGTTACGCTCTTGGCGATTCTGCTCACGACGCTCGCTGCGCTCCTGGCGGTCATTACGTTCTTGACGCTCACCACGCTCTTGACGCTGCTCACCGCGGTCATTGCGCTCGTTGCGTTCGCCACGCTCCTGACGGGGCTGACGACCACCGCCCTGCTGACCTTGGTTGGGCTGCTTCTCCTGAGGCTGAGCAGGAGCTGCGGGCTGGGAAGAAGCTTCCTTGCCCTCCTTATTGTCGCGGTTCTTCTTGCGCTTGCTGCGAGACTTCTCACGCTGGAGGGTCTCATCATCGGGGCGCTGACGAAGTGAGCCACTGCGCTCACGACGGATGGACTGGAGACTGAGGTTGAGGGCCTTCACCGAGATCTGGATCTCCCAGATGCAGACGCAGAGCGAGAGCGCCAGAAGAACCATACCGACGCCGAAGACGACGCCACCAGCGACGTTCCACTCCAGGTAGTAGAGGAACATAGCCACGAGCGAGACCAGCAGGCTCGATGCACCGAGCACCTGCATCCAGCGGATGAGGTCGAGACGGCGGTAGAGGTTCTCGATCTGCTTGAGGGAGGTAGGCTCACTTTCGGGGTTATTCTCGTAGCGCTCCTTGAGGCTGCGCACCGTGGAGGCATAGGAGAGGAAGCGATTGGTATAAGCCAGGAGGATGAGAGAGATCGCCGAGAAAAGGAGCGGCGGTGTAGAGAGATTGAACTCAGTAGTCATAGGATATGATGTGAGTGATGGGGATGTAAAAGGGAGGGATTGGGGGGATTAGAAACGCGGAGGAAGGAGGGCCGCAAGACGACGATGGAGGATCGAAGCTAAGAGATGCTTAGCCACGGTGAAGTCCACCTCGTGGCCCACTTCGCCAGCGATAGAGGCGACCTTGCCTTCCTTGAAGCCACAGGGATTGATGAGCTGGAAGGGAGCGAGGTCGGTGTTGACATTGAGGGCGAAGCCGTGCATCGTGACGTAGCGGCTGCTCTTCACGCCGATAGCACAGATCTTACGCTCGCGCTGGGGATCGCCGACATCGAGCCAGACGCCCGTAGCGCCGTCCTTCAGCCCCGCCTCGATCTTGAAGAAGGCGAGAAGCTCGATGACCGACTGCTCCAGCAGCTCGATATAAGCCTTCAGCCCGAGACCGAAGCGCTCCAGATCGAGGATGGGATAGCCTGTGATCTGCCCAGGGCCGTGGTAGGTGACATCCCCCCCGCGCTCGACGGAGAAGAAGTCGTAGCCATTCTCACGGAGGAAGTCCTCGCTCATCAGCATATTCGTCGCATCGGCATGGAGGCCCATAGTGAAGACGGGATTGTGCTCACAGAAGAGGAGGAAGGACTCCGTGGGGCGGTGCTCGTGCTTAGCCTTCAGCTGGGCTTCGAAGAGCTCCTTCTGCAGTGCCCACGCATCAGCATAGGCGATACGGCCCATATCGCGGTAGCTATAGGGCTCTACATACTCTGGGAGGGGAAGGATACGGGGACCCGCTTCGTCGACCACGATATACTCTTGGTCGTAAGCAGGCTGCAGATCTTCGGGGAGCATAGCCTCCAGCTGGGCATGCGAAGGAGCATGGTGCGAGAGGTGCGTGAGAAGGGTCAGCTTGGGCCGAACGGCAAGCTCAGGTAGCAGGCGCTCGACATCCTCCACCGACTGGTGGCTGGGGTGCGGACGCTGATAGCGCAGGGCATTGATGACGAGGAGCTGTGAGCCACTGACCTTAGCCCATTCGCTGGGCTCGATGGTCTTCATATCGGTGATGTAGCTCACCTCGCCGATACGATAGCCTACGATAGGCAGCGAGCCGTGCGCCAGCGAGATGGGCGTGACACGCTCACCGAAGAGCTCGAAGGAGGCATCACTTCCCTCCTCTATCGGGCAGAGGGTGAAGCGAGGTGTCCCTGGGTAAGGATGGTCACTGAAGACGTAGTGCATACGAGCACGCACCGAGTCGAGGACGCGCTGCTGCCCGTAGATGGGGATATCCTGACGCCACGCGATGGTACGCACATCGTCCAGACCGAACGTGTGGTCGTAGTGCTCGTGAGTCAAGAGGATCGCATCGATACGATCGATACCGAGACGTGTGGCTTGGTAGTGGAAGTCAGGGCCACAGTCGATGAGGATACGCTTCCCACCCTCGGTGATGATGAGGGCAGAGGTGCGCAGACGACGGTCACGAGCATCCGAGCTATGGCACACAGGGCAGCCACAGCCTACCTCGGGGATACCAGTGCTGGTGCCCGTACCGAGAAGAATTACCTTCATGTAAGTAGGAGGGAGAGCTACCACGGCAAAGAGATACCTTCTCTATCGAGTGAGAGAGGGTGCGTGGTAGAGCGAGTAGTTAGGTGAATAAGCAGCGAGGTGAAGGGTGGCTATCTAAGAGATGTACCTCACCTCAGGGGTGATCTGTAGGCCAAAGCGCTCTGCGACCTGCTCCTGCACATACTCTGCCAAGCGAGCGATGTCCTGCCCCGTAGCTTCGCCATCAGCATTGACGAGGACGAGTGCCTGACGCTCATAGACGGCGGCATGTCCGAGACGATAGCCCTTGAGACCACAGCGGTCGATGAGCCAGCCTGCGGGGACCTTCACTTGTCCGTCGGGGAGGTCGTAGTGCGGTGCTTCGGGATAAGCCTCACGAAGGCGCTCAAAAGCCTCGGCCGAGATGATGGGGTTCATAAAGAAGCTACCAGCGTTACCCAAGACCTTCGGGTCAGGGAGCTTCTCTTGGCGGATGCGGATGACCTCGTCACGTACATCACGGGCAGTAGGCGTCGCCGTACGAGCCTCCACGCGCTGACGGAGGTCAGCATAGTCGAGCTTCAGATGGGGGTGCTTGGAGAGGCGAAGGAGGACGTGCGTGACGATGTAGTCAGCCGCCTCGGGCTCCTTGAAGAAGCTATGGCGATAGCTGTAGTTGCACTCCTCGACAGCGAAGTGACGCACCTCACCCGTACGACGATGCACCGTGTGCACCTCGCGGATGACCTCGCAGATCTCAGCGCCATAGGCACCGATATTCTGCACAGCGGCAGCACCGACTTCGCCTGGGATGAGGGAGAGGTTCTCGACGCCGTAGAGCTCGGCTTCGGCCATCTGGGCTACGAAGTCGTCCCACTTGACGCCTGAGCCGACGAGGAGGTCGACCGTATCGGCCGTCTCAGCGAGACGCTCAATGCTTTGGATCACCGAGTGTAGTACGATCCCATGAAAATTGGTGAGGAAGAGCAGGTTGCTTCCCTCACCAATAGTGATACAGCGACACTCTTGGAAGTACTCGTCACGGCTCAACAGCTGGAGATCCTCGATGCTGGCGAAGGGGATGAACCAGTCAGCCTGGGCATCGATACCAAAGGTATTGTGCTCACGTAGCGAGTAGCTCTGTAGTATCTCCATATAGATATAGGTAGCCCCGCCCCAGGGATTGGGGCGGGGGCTATAAAGTCTGATTAGTTATCGTTTTCCAGGAGCCATGCATCCTTGAAGTCAGGAGCAAAGCGAGCCTTGATAGCGTCACGGCTTGCAGCAGCTTCTTCGCGCGTATCGAAGCTGGCTACGATGACACGCAGCATACCTACGTCGTTGGTAGCGAGGACGGCGCTGTAGCCAGCCTGGACCATACGATCCTTGAGGTTGCGAGCATTCGTAGGATTCTGGAAGCTACCTACGACTACGCTATAGCGCTTCAGACGGGTAGCATCTTCGCCCTGGTAAGTAGTGACACGCTCCTTGCGTACGGTCACGGGGACAGCAGGAGCGGCTGCAGGAGCTTCATACTGTACGGCTGGCGTGGTGCTCTGAGTAGCGACCTCACGCTGCTTAGCCTGCTCGTAGGCCTTACGATAAGCGCTCTTCTTCGCACCGCAGGAGCTCAGCGAAGCAACTGCCACAAGTGCCAGAGAGGCCAAGATGATCTTCTTCATAATTCTCATTCTATGATTATGGACGTGATACAATGTATTGTAGACCAATGGCTACAAAGATAACAATTTGTCAGGACTGGGTGGCGGGACGACGCAGCACATAGTGGCGCACGAGACCCCACACATAGAGGTAGTCTTCACGGGCAAAGAGGTAGACCAAGAGGAGATAGGTCAGCCCTAATACTGTACTCCCAATAGATAAACGCCAAAAGTCGGCAAGTGATGATAATGCATAGGTATCTAATCCCCAAAGAAGGCCTCCGGAAGCTGCACTCATCAGCGCAAAGGGGAAGAGTTCGCCCAGCTGCTGGCCAAGGGGATAGTCAATGAAGCGACCCGAGTAATGGCTATTGATAAAGAGGTAGATCACCTGCGTGATCGCCGTACTCCACAGCAGCCCATAGATACCGAACTGCAAGCCGATGAAGGCCGCAGCGACTCCGATGACACGGCGGATAACCTCCAGACGCAGGTGCAGGTCACTACGCCCCTTAGCCTCGAGGAGATTGATATTATAGGAGTTGATGGGGAAGAGGATCCCGCAGATACAGAGGATCTGGAAGTAAGGTGCAGCCGCCATCCACTTATCCCCGTAGAGGAAGTGATAGAGGGGATTAGCCAGCACGACCAGCGCCATCATCAGCGGGCAAGAGAGCTGGAATAGGAGGCGCATCACACGACGATAGCCCGCACGAAGGCGCTCCTTATCATTCTGGAAGCGCACGAAGACGGGGAAAGTCACCTTGTTGATGGGGTCAGCGATGACCGAGACAGGGACGATATATAGGGCGTTAGCATTACCATAGAGCCCGAGGGTAGAGAGCGAAAAGTAGCGCCCGATGAGGATCGTCATCAGGCTGTTGTACAGCGTGGTGATTATCCCAGCGCCGACCATACGCGAGCCGTAGCCGAAGTGAAGCTTGAGCTTCTCCATCCTGAAGATCAGCTTAGGGCGCCAAGGAGAGGAGCACCAGTAGCCGATGAGGCGCACGATCGAGTTGGCAAGCCCCATCCCCACCAGCGCCCAGTAGCCATAGCCGAAGTAAGCCATCACAACACCTGTCAGCCCAGACAGCACGCCCGTAGCGAGCTGAATAAACATATCCTTGCGGAACTCCATCTGACGCCAGATCAAAATTCCCTGGATACTGCACAGCGAGTTGATGACAACGCTCAGCGAGATCACACGCAGGACGGAGACCAGGATAGGATTGCGGAAGTAGTCCGCGATCCATGGTGCTGCGATGAAGAGGATGAGGTAGAGCAGGCTACTCATCCCGATGTTGTAGTAGAAGATCGTCGAGAGGTCAGCATCATCGACACGCTCCGAGCGCGTCAGCGAGCTCCCGAAGCCAATATCGGCAAGCTGGGCGGAGATAGCGAGGAAGATCCCCAGTACGGCGAGCGTACCGAAGTCCTCCGGCACGAGAAGGCGCGCCAGAGCGAGGTTCACCACGAAGGTGGTCACACGCCCGACGATCTGCTGGATTGTTGACCAGCCGAAGCCTGAGACAGACTTCGCCTTGAGCTCTGCGACATCGTCCGTGAGTTGGCCTATAGCCTCCGGCTCAGGAGTAGGTATATTCTCTTCCATCTATATGATAGGATACTATTCTTCGGAATGGGTGGAGTCGGGGTCTTCGGAGAGGAGGGTCACTCCATAGAGTTGCTCCAAGCGGGAGCGGAGCTCGGCGGCACAGCCCTGACGCTGCTCGAGCTCAAGGAAGCAGGACTCTCTGAAGTCCTGCACGAGGACGCGGGCCTCGGTCTCCTTGACGATGCGCATCACAGGCCCCATCAGCTCATAGCTGAAGGTCAGGCGAATGCGGTCAGTGAGGATGCACTCACGGCGGGGTGCATCAGTGAGAGCAGCCAAGGCTGCCTCGCGATACGCCTCGATGAGACCACTCGTGCCGAGCTTCACGCCACCGAAGTAGCGCACGACAAGGACGATAACCTCCGTCAGCCCCAGCGAGACGAGGATACCATGAATGGGCTTACCAGCCGTCCCCGAGGGCTCGCCATCGTCATTCGCACGATAAGGGTCACCCGTAGGGCCCAGACGATAAGCCCAGCACACATGGCGGGCATCGTAGTAGCGGGCACGCACTTCGTGCACACGCTCCAGCGCCTCCTCCTCGGTCGTCACGGGATAGGCGTAGGCGAGGAACTTACTTCTCTTCTCTGAGTACTCGCCTTCGCTGGGCTCGGCGAGCGTCCAATAACTGTCGCTGATCTCTGTCGTCGGGCTCACTTAGGCAAAGAGGTGGGAGGCGTAGATATCGAGGGCCTTGCGCGTAGCATCGAGGCGCTCGGAGAGCTCAGGGCTCGCAGCGACCAAGGGTAGGCGTAGGCTATTGCTGTCGATGAGACGCATGAGATAGAGCAGGGCCTTGATCCCGACGGGATTCCCCTCCTGGAAGAGCTGGGTATTGATGGCGCGCATCTCCGTCTGGATCATGTCGGCCTCATTGATATGCCCCTCCATAGCCAGGTGCGTCAGGTGGGAGAAGAGACGGGGATAGGCGTTACCCACGACGGAGATGACGCCCACGGCTCCATTCTGGATGAAGGGTACAGTGAGCGCATCATCGCCTGAGAGGACGACGAAGTCCTCGGGCAGCTCACACGCGGTGATCTGTGCCGCCTGCTGGGGATAGCCCGAAGCCTCCTTGATCCCAATGATATTATCGAAGTCTCGCGCCAAGCGCACGGCGGTATCGGGCGCCATATTCACCCCGACACGCCCCGGCACGTTGTAGAGCACCAGCGGAAGTGGGCTCGCCTCGGCCAGGTGGGCGAAGTGGCGATACATCCCCTCCTGCGAAGGCTTGTTGTAGTAGGGTACGACAGAGAGGACGCCAGAGAGACCACGGGGATCAAGCTCACGAAGGCGCTCTGCCGTCTCACGGGTATTATTGCCCCCAAGGCCGACCATCAGCGGACAGCGACCTGCGACCTGCTCGATGATGTGGTCGGTGACTCGCTGGCGCTCCTCGCGCGTAAGGCAGGGTGACTCACCCGTCGTCCCATGGATGACGATGAAGTCCGTAGCCCCATCACGGAGCAGATGTTCGAGGAGGCGCTCCAGACTCTTGTAGTCGACCTCTTGCGATTCGGTGAAGGGCGTGACCAGCGCCACACCCATCCCACGGAAGGGATGCTTACTCATAGCTTATCATTCTATGATCAATACGTTGGGAGGGGAATCCCCTCACACAAAGTTAAGTATTTTACCTATCTACTCATATGCATCAGTCCCCACACCCTAAGGAAGGGTGTGGGGACTGAGATCTTATACCTTATATATAAGGGGTATTATTTGAGAGGGCTTACAGGCCCTACTAGGGCTAATAACCCTTGTTACCCTGGTATGTCGTAGAGTAAGTACGCAGGGGCTGATAGGTGAGGTTACGGAAGACACCGCGCTTGTCGTCAGGAGGCGTCAGCGCCGTATTACGCCAGAGAGCGAGGATACCACCGTTGTAGCCATTGTAGCCGTAGAAGCGGTTGACGCGAGAGAGTCTGGTGACGTTGTTGAAGACGTTGTTACCGTAGTCTACGACAGCCTGGCGATTGTTACCGAGGTTCATCACAGCTTTTTCCCACTCACCATCGATTGCCCCCCAGTGGAGGAGCTGGATACCCTGGTTCGTAGCGTGACTAACCACAGTGGCATAGGGCTGCAGGACCAGAGACTCCGAGATATTGTTCATCGTCTTGGCATTGAGCAGAACACGAGTGACGAGGTCACGCGTAGCCTCAGCGTTGGCGAAGAAACTACCCCCCTCCTGGATGTAGGTGAAGGGACGGGCTGCACCACGAGTCACGAGCAGAGGCGTCGTCATCACATTGCCATAGAAATACTTCCCGAGGTAGATAGACTCCATGACGAGAGGACCTACGTAGATGTTACCATCACCGCCCTTGTTAGCGCGGGTGAGGTAGCGCATGACCGTCTGGTACTTGCTACGGGGCTGAGCACCGGTAGTAGCATTACGAGGAGCTATGTAGAGCTGACGATAAGCCTGGCCAATTTTACCTTCTTGTCTGGGCTGATCCTTCTGGACATAGTCAGCACCGATGAATTCCGCATTCAAGAAGTCTGACGTATCGTCATTCGTAGCCTTATAGGGAAGTACTTCCTTATAGACGTGGGCACGATAGTGGACACCCGAAGTCCCCTTATCAAACGCATCACTGAAGTCCTTGAAGCGATGGCTACTTGCATCTTCGCTGAACTCAATAGGATTGAGGAGGCTGGTCAGGTTGAGCCAAGCCTTATCCATCACGAACATCTTACCCTCAGGGGTCGTCACATTGCCATTGAGCACTTCTGCTGCCTCGGCAGAGGATGCCAGAGGTACAGTGGTCATACCATTGTATACAGTGGGGTTATTCGTAGGACCATTGATATCATAGTGCTTCCACGTGCCATCCTTATAGAGATACCCCTTATCGAGATAGCCGAGAGCCTGACGAGGCTGCGTGTAGAATTCGCAGTTCAGCGTGTAAGCCTTACCATCGGCAGGAGCAAAGTTAGCACCACCGATAGGTGCGACGCTATAGTTAGGACGAGCAATGACCTGACCACCAGCCTGAGCATTCTGAGCGTAGATATGGATCAGACCCGTAGCAGCATTAAGAAGCAGGCCATTGTCATCGAGTCTATTAGCCGATGCTGGAGCTACGGGGAGAGCATCCCCCTTATATCCCCAGAAGACCACAGCCTTATCAGAGCGAGCACCACCACGAGCGACGGTAAAGCCAGCCGCAGCGAAGTCCTTATAGAAGTAGGTGTAAGCCTTAGCCCTATTACCCGTAGCCGTGCTGTACTCACTGGTGTACTTGGCGGCTTCCGTAGTCAGCTCCGTAGCAGCGTTCTTCGAGCCCTTGAGCTTGAGGAGCGCGGGCTTCGAATCGTTGTTGGGACCGAAGTAGTTGTTCGTAACCGCGGTGATACCATCAAAGGTAACATCCTGGTCCATGTTGTTACGGAAGGTCACCAGGAGGAGTGAGCCCTGAGGCTTCAGCTGGCTGACACCAGAAGCTACAGGAAGGAGCGTCCCATTCGTAACCTTCACCGAGATAGGTGTAGAGGCGTAGAGGATAGGTAGGTTGACAGGAGTAGAAGCAGCCGAAGAGAGGCTGATCTCCTCCATCACAGGAGCGACCTTGAAGCTCTCCGTCGTAGCGTCGTAGCTCGTACCACCAGTGTAGACCGTGACCGTACCATTAGAAGAAGCCAGCGCAGAGGACAGGGCGGAGGACAGTGAGATATTCGCATCGTGACGATAGCGACCGAGGCCGGTATCGTAGGTCATCGTAGAGGATACGTTCTCGATGAGCGAGCCACACTCGAAGTGCAGGATGACATCGATCGTAGGGTTAGCTGCGACGAAGTTGGCACGAAGCGCAGAGAGGATCTTCTGATTCGTAGCCGTTGGGTTGAGGTCATCATCGAGCTCACCCTTAGTACCGTCCTTTACCGTGACAGGGCTCTGGGGGCTATTGAAGGTACGAGCACTCTTAGGCGTTTGTGAATCGTTGAATTCGTTCACCTCAGCGTCGAGCTGGAAAGGCACATTGACACGGGGGCCATTGTCGACCGTCTCCGTATTGATCTTGCTTGACTGAGGCTCATCCTTGGCACAAGAGCCGAGGAGGAAGAGACCACAGAGAAGAGAAGTAACAGTGAGTAGATTAAACTTCATTTAGTTTGGGTTAAGAGGGTTTTAATTCAAAAGCACAAGGAAGAGAGGCACCTTACTAGAGAGCGTCGCCTTCTTCGAAGTCATCAAAGTCTGCATCACCAGAGAACTGGACACAGATATCCATAGGAGCTGCGGAGAGCTTGAAAGGATCAGCCACAGGGGCTTCGTAGGGGAGTTTGTTTACGTTCATATAATCTGATTTAGTTGATCTAAAATTTGGTGTTCGGAGCTTCCTCGTCTGCACTCGGCAAGCCTATAGAGTAGACCACTTGCCAGGAGGGCAGAGACTTTATACAGCATACATGGCCGAGAAAGCATCCTGCAAAATTCAGCGCAAAGATAGTAAAAAATAATAAATCATAATACCTGCGTAAATAAATTCGTTGTGCGCACTCTGCAGAGCTATTTTCTCCACCTGTAGAGGGTTTGAGCACCTAATAACAAGCACCGACTAGCCCACCGAGAGGGCATCGCAATCACGCTCAACACTCTGCAACTTACGCCACGGAGCATATCTACAATTTCACACAGACAAATCCTCCTTATATAGCTCCCCAATTTGTTCCCATTATGGAGGGGAAAGTAACCCATATTGGTTTGCGTGGCGACCTATATTGGTCACTGCGCCAACCTATATTGGTTCGTGCTGCGACCTATATTGGTCCACGCGTCGACCTATATAGCTTCGCCCAGTGACCAATATAGGTCGCAATACCCCCTTCCGAAGCATCCTCCTATCCACCTCACAAAGAGCTCGATGCAAAGGGTAGAAAAGGCAGGCAAATAGTGCGTATAGCAGAAAACCCGTCGAGGCGAGCTTAGCCCCCAGCATAAAGCAAGGGAATCCAGCATAGAATCGTTATATTTGTAACAACGAGGGGAAGCTGACACCCAGCCTCCCCAACTATCAAGCAAATACCTATGGAACGGATCATCCCCCATGTCACCAACGAGACGGCTCGCCTACGAGCTGTCGTCCTCGGGCTCCCCGACAGTCTGGGCCCCATCCCCACCCTCCAAGAGACCTATGATGCCAAGAGCTATGAAGCCGTAAGCCGAGGGATCTTCCCCAGCGAAGCCGATGTGCGGCACGAGATGCAGTGCGTCCTCGACGTCCTCGATCGCTACGGTGTCCGCACGCTGCGCCCCGCCCCACTCACCGACTACAACCAGGTCTTCGCCCGTGACGTAGCCTTCACCATCGACGACACCCTCTTCATCTCCAATCTCATACCCGACCGCGAGCGGGAGACCGAAGCCTTCGCCAGCTCGATCTTCCCCCTCATAGATCCCGCACATATCGAGTCCCTCCCCGAGACCGTCCACACTGAGGGTGGCGACGTACTCCTCTATGACGATATCCTCTTCGTCGGGGCATACTTCGGCGACGACTACTCCGGCTTCAAGACCGCTCGCACGAACCGCTACGCTATCGACTTCTTCCGCGAGCGCTTCCCCCACAAGCGTGTCGTACCCATCGAGCTACGCAAGCACGACCGCGAGCCTGCTAAGTCCGTCCTCCACCTCGACTGCGCCTTCCAGCCCGTGAGCCGTGGCCGCGCACTCATCTATCGTGAGGGCTTCCTCCATGAGCGCGATGTCGCCCTCGTCGAGGAGATCTTCGGCCGTGACAACCTCTTCGGCGTCACCCCTGAAGAAGCCTACTACATGAGTACGAACGTCGTCTCCCTCTCACCCGATGCCCTCATCAGCGACCGCCACTTCACCCGACTCAATGCCCACCTGCGTGAGGCATGGGGTATGACCGTCGAAGAGGTGCCCTATCAGGAGATCTCGAAGATGGGTGGCCTCCTGCGCTGCTCGACGATGCCGCTCATCCGCGACTAAGCATCCGTAGCACCGCACGCTACCCCACCCCTCTACATACCGATAAAACGACCGCCGCCCCGGCACTCCTCCGTCAAGAGGAGCACCGGGGCGGCGGCGCGTTTAGCTTAGAGCTATGCGGGTGGGCTTAGTTCTTCTTGTACTTAGACCAGTCGACGTTGCGCATATCACCCGAGGCTGCGATCTCCTGATGGAAGGCAAAGCAAGCATCGAGACACTGAGGCGTCTGACCCTTCACACCGAGGTTGAGGTAGTCACGCAGCAGCTGCTTGTAGTCGGGGTGTACGCACTTCTCGATGATCTCCTCAGCACGCTGGCGGGGGCTCTTGCCACGGAGGTCAGCGATACCGTACTCGGTGATGATGATCTTCACAGAGTGCTCGCTGTGGTCGAGGTGCGAGACCATAGGTACGAAGGCAGAGATCTTGCCGTCCTTAGCGGTAGAAGGCGTGGTGAAGATCGAGAGATAGCCATTGCGAGCGAAGTCGCCTGAGCCACCGAGACCATTCATCATACGCGTACCGTTGACGTGCGTCGAGTTGATGTTACCGAAGATATCAGCTTCGAGAGCGGTGTTGATGGTGATAACACCGAGACGGCGGACGATCTCAGGATTGTTAGAGTATTCCTGGGGACGCAGCAGGAGCTTGTCCTTGAAGAAGTCGAGGTTGCCGTAGATCTCCTGGATGACGGGGCGCGTCACAGAGAGTGAACAGCCGCTGGCGAACTTCACGCGACCCTTCTTCATCAGCTCGATGACAGCGTCCTGGATGACTTCGGTGTAGACCTCGAAGGCAGGGATCTGCTTGTTGTCACCGAGAGCGCCGAGGACAGCGTTAGCCACGTTACCTACACCACTCTGCAGAGGGAGGAATTCCTTAGGCAGACGGCCAGCCTCCATCTCAGAGACGAGGAACTTAGCCACGTTGTCACCGATAGCCTTCGTGACATCATCGAGGGGAGCGAAGGCACCTTCGTCATTAGGCTCGCTCGTACGGACGACACCGACGATCTTAGCAGGGTCGACCTTCACGAAGGGCTGGCCCACGCGATCGCTGGGGCTATATACGGGCATATCACGGCGATGAGGAGGATCGAGAGGCTCAGCGATGTCATGGATACCGCGGATTTCCTTGGGGTGCTTGTCATTCAGCTCGACGATGATCTTGTCCGCCAGGCGGCAGATCGTGGGGAGGATACCGACACCAGAGGTGGGTACGATCTCACCGTCTTCGGTGACGTCAGCAGCTTCGACGATAGCGACGTCGATCTTGCCGAGGAAGCCATAGCGGAGCTCCTGAGCGAGCATCGAGAGGTGCATATCGAAGTAGGGGTGCTCACCGGCGTTGATGCCGTTGCGCATATCCTTGTTCGACTGGTAGGGCGTGCGGAACTTAACTGCACCTGCGCGAGCCAGTGCGCCGTCGAGACGGTCGCCCGTGCTGGCACCAGTGAACATACCTACCTTGAATGGGCGGCCTGCAGCGTGCTCTTCTTCGGCGCGCTTAGCGATAGCTCCAGGTACGACCTTGGGGCAACCTGCGGGGGTAAAGCCGCTGAAACCAATGTTGTCGCCGTCCTTTACGAGTGCGGCTGCTTCGTCAGCTGTGATAAACTTCAAAGCCATGATTCTTCGATTATAGTGTGTTATTTAGTGACTTATCTAAAGCGAAGCGATGGGCACACGAGAGGGTGCGGCCGCGGGCTTCCTGCCCGAGGTCCCTCCGTAGTGCCCCATCCTAAGGGCAAATTTAGGAATTAATTCGCTATTTCTCGTGCCCCAAGTGCTTCTTGTAGAGGTCGGGTCTCAGGCGCTTCGTACGCTCGAGGGCGCACTCCATCTTCCACGCTTCGATACGGGCGGCGTGCCCACTGAGGAGGACGTCGGGCACCTTCCACCCCTTGTAGTCGGCGGGGCGGGTGTAGATAGGTGGCGCGAGGAGGTCGTCCTGGAAGGTATCAGAGAGCGCACTCTCCGCGTCGCCGATGACGCCAGGCAGTAGGCGCACCACGGCATCTACCATGATAGCAGCTGGTAGCTCACCGCCCGTGAGGACGTAGTCCCCGACGGAGATCTCACGCGTGATGAGGTGCTCACGGATGCGCTGGTCGATGCCCTTGTAGTGGCCGCAGAGGATGATGAGGTTCTCCTGCAGGCTCATCTGGTTCGCGATGCCCTGATCGAAGGTCTCCCCATCGGGCGAAGTATAGATCACCTCATCGTAGTGGCGCTGGCTCTTGAGGTCGGCGATAGCTCGGTCAATCGGCTCGATCTGCAGGATCATCCCCGCCTCCCCCCCGAAGGGATAGTCATCGACACGGCGCCACTTATTCGTAGCGTAGTCACGGATATTGTGGACATGAAGCTCGAGGAAGCCCTGCTGCTGGGCACGGCCGACGATGGAGTGCTGGAGCGGGCTCTCGAGGAGCTCGGGCACGACGGTGAGGATATCTATTCGCACGTAGGGATATACTTATTTGATCGGGTTAGGCGGAGGGAAGGGGGATTAGTTCTTAGGCGCGGGATCAGCGAAGTACGTGTAGCTGATATTCGCCGTGTAGGTGGTCTTCGTCTTAGCGACACCCTTCTCGACGGTGACCTCCATCTTCGTGGGGAAGCCCTCGGTATTGGTCTGGGTGTACTTCACCTCGTAGTAGTAGCGGTCGATGAGCTTGAGCAGGGGGAGCTTGTGCTCCTTGTCGGCATCATACTCAGCCTGCGTACGGGGGCCGTGGGTCTCGCGAAGCTCGCGGACGATGTCGCCCGTATCGCCATAGGTGTAGGTCGCGACGGTAGCGCCATTGGGCTTCTTGAGGTCCTGCTTAGCTACGCCCACTGAGGTATCGAAGGTGTGGATCTCTTCGAAGAGCTTACGCCCGTAGTAGTCCACACGCATACGCGCCTGCTCGTGGTAGAGCGCGCCCGTACCGCCGACAGCCTTGGGGTCGGTGACGAGGGTGAAGGTGCGGGACTCGATGATGGGCTCCATGTAGGTGTAGTTCGTGCGCAGGACGGTCTCCTTGGGATTAGCCCCTCCAGCGGAATAATCGTAGACGGTGCGGATGACACGGCTCAGGCGCGAGCCCTCGAGCTCATGCGTCACGTCGGCGACGAGACGCCCCTGGGAGTCATATTCCTTGTAGTTGCTGACATAGCTGGCCTGCGGGGAGAAGGGGCGGTAGGTGTACTTCGTCTCGGTGCGCTCCTTCGTGCCGGTGGCGGTGAGCTTCTCGACGACCTCGCTGACGCGGTAGCCCTGCTCGTCGTAGGTATTCGTCGTCGTCTCGATGGGCTGCAGACTGCCCCCCGAAGCGGGGATGCCATAGACGACCTTCGTCAGAAGGCCACCCGTACGGCGGTAGACCTCTTCGGTGCGCTCCTCTTCGGTGCCTGCTGCAGAGAGACGGGTGATGACGCGCTTCTCTACCTTACCCGTGAGGGTGGAGAGGGGCTTAATTGATGGGAATTCGGGGGTGTTCTTTCCCTTACCAAGGCAGCTGGGCAGCATCAAAAGGGCTGCTGCCGACAGGGCGGTAAGGCGGCTGATGATTCTATTCATATCGGTCACATCATTAGATGGGGGTGCGGTGCTCTCGGGAGAAAGGCTGCGCCCCTACATATATAATAGGTACTACAAAGCTAAGACAAAATGCACATATCGTGCTGTCACGCCCTCTGTGCGTAAAGCCCCCGAGCCACGACTACTCGATGCAGGCAAAAGCGCCGCCTCACGATATGCGGGAAGACTTCGCGATAGCGAGCGAGGGGATAGCGAAGCCTGCTCGCTATCCCCTCGGCTCTATTTTGATGGAGTGTA
>ERZ772974.856-NODE-856-length-21159-cov-8.702900_pt1 | contig 21159 bp, 19 predicted proteins | sample MGYA00580671_ERZ772974 | MGnify/ENA primary metagenome ERZ772974 (study PRJEB29015, sample SAMEA2738065) | human oral metagenome | biome: human oral; feature: human-associated habitat; material: saliva | place: China | collected 2218 ... | reverse complement strand
CCGTGGTTCTGCTCGGCAGTTACGCGGCCGGTTTCGCCGCCCTGCGGCTGGCAAAAGCAGTCGGCTATGCCGATGCGTACTGGGCGGCGGTGGGCCTGGCCGTATTGGCGGGCGGGCTGCTGTATACATGCCGAGGACTGTTTGATTCAGACGAGCCGTCATGAGAGATTGTCTGAAAACCTTCCTTTCCGATTTCAGACGACCTTTTACCATGCATCCAAATAAAAAATGCCATGCCGCGATTTCGTTATTTTAATTCACTGTAATTTTCCACCGCGTTGGATGAGGACAAAGCAAAGCCGCAGGGCTTAAAGCCGACCTGCCATGTTCCCTGCCTTAATCTTCCATACTAAAGAGGTCGTCTGAAAACCCTGTTTCGGTGTTTCAGACGATCTCTTCAATTCAAGATGCCCTGTTTCAAATTTCAAAACTGTCCGCTTGGTCAGCCTTGCGTATCATGCCTGCGGCGACGGTGTGGTTGGTGGCTTCGTCTATCAGGATGAACGCGCCGAGGGCATGGTTTTCTTCGTAGGGTGCGGCGGTGATCGGCTGCTGGGTTTTGAGGCTGACGCTGCCGATGTCGTTGAGTTTGAGCGTGTCGGCGGATTCGACGCGGCTGAGGGTGTTCACGTCCCAAACGTAGGAAATCGCGCTGATTTTGACGGGGGTGGTTTGGGTGGTGTGTTTCAGCAGGTATTTGCGGCGCAGGTTGAGCGGGATGTCGTCGAACCAGCACAGCGCGGCTTGGAACTGCTGTTCGGGCGCGACGGGGCTGTCGGCGGCGGTGATGCTGTTGCCGCGAGAGATGTCGAGATCGGTGTCGAGCGCGATGGTCAGCACTTCGCCTGCTTCGGCGGATTCGGTTTTGCCGTTTGGATTGTAGATTTCGGCGATTTTGGCGGTGTGTCCGCTAGGCAGGACTTTGATTTCGTCTCCGGTTTTCAGACGACCTGCTTCCAGCCTGCCTTGATAGCCGCGGAAGTCGTCGCTGCTGCTGCCGTCTTGCCGTGCGACGCGCTGTACGGGGAAGTGGGTGGCTTGGTCGGCGGCGTTTTGGCGGTTGACGGGCAGGCTTTCGAGCAGGGGTAAAAGCGGCAAACCTTGATACCACGGGGTTTGGCTGCTGGCGTTGACGATGTTGTCGCCTTTTAACGCGCTGATGGGCAGGAAGTGGATTTGGGCTTGGAGGCCGATTTGTTCCGCCAGTTTGCGGTAGGCTGCGGTGATGGCTTGATATTTGGCTTCGTCGAAGTCGAGCAGGTCGAGTTTGTTGACGGCGACGATGACGTTGGGGCAGCCCAAGAGTTTCAGAATCGCGCTGTGGCGTTTGGTTTGCGGCAGGAGGACGGGTTCGCTGCCGGAAAAATCAACGCGCGTCGCGTCTATCAGGACGATGGCGGCATCGGCGGTCGATGCGCCCGTTACCATGTTGCGGGTGTATTGTTCGTGTCCGGGCGTGTCGGCGATGATGAATTTGCGCTTGGGCGTGGCGAAATAGCGGTAGGCGACGTCGATGGTGATGCCTTGTTCGCGTTCGGCGGCAAGGCCGTCGGTGAGGCTGGCGAAGTCGGGCGTTTCGCCGTTTTCGGCGGCGCGGTTGAGTTTGTCTAGCTGGTCGGTCAGCAGGGTTTTGCTGTCGTAGAGCAGGCGGCCGATGAGGGTGGATTTGCCGTCGTCGACGCTGCCGGCGGTGATGAAGCGCAAAAGCGGGGCGGTGGTTGCGGTCATGGTTCTTTCCTTAATTCTCGGATTGCTCGTTACTTTAATGAGGTCGTCTGAAAATGGGAAAGAATGCTTGGTTTTAAAAAAAGATGATTTCGTTATATTCGTAAAAGAAGCGGATCGAAATGAAAATACTGTAAAACCTTATTCCCGTACAAATAGAAGTGAGGACTGCCAATACTCCCCTATCCGACAAAAAGGTCGTCTGAAATACATTTTCAGACGACCTTTTGACTGCTAAATAAGTTTTATTTGATGAAATTAACGCTCGTTCAATGCCTGTTTCATACGGGTAATCGGTTTGATCAGGTATTGGAAGATAGTTTTTTCACCGGTTTTAATATCCACCGTAGCAACCATACCGGGGATAATCGGCATGTCTTTACCGTTTTTGTCTTTCAGAGTGCTGTTCTCGGTTTGGACGATGACTCGGTAGTAAACTTGGTTGGGGTCGAGTTTCAAGTCGTTGGCGCGGCTTTGCATGGAGTTGCTGACGGTATCGGCGCCGACGAGGGTAACTTTGCCGTCCAGACCGCCATAGATGGAATAGTCATATGCGCTGACTTTAACCAAAGCAGGCTGTCCTGCGCGGATAAAGGCAATGTCTTGCGGACGGATATAGGCTTCGACGAGAAGTTTGTCGTCAACAGGGACAATTTGCATGATTTCTTCGCCTGGGTTGACTACGCCGCCGATGGTATTGATTTTGATGTTTTTGACGATACCGCGCATGGGGGCGCGGATTTGGGAGCGGTCAACCGGGTCGGCGCGCATTGCCATGTTTTCTTTGGATTGCGCCAGCTCGGACTCGGATTGGACAAGTTCGTTGTTGGCATCTGCTCTGTATCGGTTGCGGCGTTCGGCAATTTGCAGGGTCAAATCGCTGGATTCGCGGCGCATTTTGAGGAGTTCGACTTCGGACATGACACCTTGTGCCACCATAGGTGCAGTAATGGCGATTTCGCGATCAAGCGCCGCTTTGCTTTGTACCAAACTTTGTACGGCATCGGTCATGGCTTGGCGACGGGCATTATATGCGGCGGTTTCGCGGCGACGAAGTTCAGGGCTGACGTTTTTAGGGAAAGTAAGTTTGCCGCCGTAGGCTTCAGCTTTCAGGCGGGCGATGGTGGCTTCGAGGTTTTGGACTTTGGCTTCGCTCTCGCGTAAAACGGCAAGGCTGCGGGTGTCATCGAGCTTTAGCAGAATTTGGTCTTTTTCAACCAAATCGCCTTCTTTAACCATCATTTGGGTAATGACGCCTGCGTCCAGACTTTGGATGACTTGTTCACGGCTGCTGGGGATGACGTTGCCGTTGCCGCGGGTTACTTCTTCGACGGTGCTGTTGTATGCCCATACGACAAAGACGACGAGCAGCAGGAAAAACAGGATGATGACCCAAAATTGGCCGCTGTGTTTTTCTTTTTGTAAGGCTGCATTCAAATCGTTAATAAGATGCAGGTCTTTGGATTTAACGTTGTTTTCGCTCATAATGATGAATCTTCGGTATCTGTTTGTTGTTTTCAAAGAGGTCGTCTGAAACGCTTTCTACGTGTTTTCAGACGACCTTTTCCCTTTTCGTCATGCTTGCGCCGCTTCGCCGGGACGTTGGTTTTCCTGCGCTTGTTGTGCTGCTTTGACTTTGTTTTGCTCGTTTTGCATCAGTTTTTGCAAGACTAAATCACGCGGACCGTCCATAACGACTTTGCCGTTTTCCATCACGATGATGCGGTTAACGATTTGCAGCACTTGCGGACGGTGGGTTACCAAGAGCATGGTGCGGTTGCGTCCCCATTGGGCGATAGCGTTTAATGCCATGCGTTCGGTACCTTGGTCGAGACTTGTTGTCGGTTCGTCCAAAAGGACGACTTTAGGGTCGCGCAGCGTCATGCGTGCGAGGGCAATGATTTGTTTTTGACCGCCAGACAGACCCAAGCCGTCTTCACCCAAAGGCATATCCAAGCCTCTCGGATGGTTGCGGATGATTTGATCCAGACCGAAGCGTTTAAGTGCGGTCAGCAGGTCTTGGTCGGTTGAATAGCTGTCGGCACGCGCCAAATCCATGTTTTCGCGCAATGTGCCCAAGAAGAGGCGTGGAGATTGGCTAAACAGGAGGACTTGGTTACGCAGGAAGTTCGGATCGAGTTGGCGCATATCGACGCCGTCGAGGGTTACGTTGCCTTTTTCGGTATCGTACAGACCGCTCGCCAGCTTCAACATGGTACTTTTACCGCTGCCGATGCGTCCGAGAATACCGACTTTTTCACCGGGTCGGATGTTGATGCGCAACTCGTCAACCGCGTTGTTGCTTTCGTTTTTGTATTTAAACGTTACGTTTTCAAAGGCGATATTGCCTTGAACGTTGTCCAAAGTAATGTATTTGCGCTCGGGGCTGCGCTCGATCGGGCGGGAAACAATATCGTTCACGCCTTTTAATGCTAACTTCGCTTGTTGGAAGCGGGTAGCAAGACCGGCAACTTGAGCCAGCGGAGCCAACGCGCGACCGGACAGGATGACTGAGGCAATCAGCGCACCCATAGTGATTCGTTCTGCGTGGTTATCAGCATGAATCAGATAGGTACCGACAACGACCAAAAAGACAGTATTGAGTTGCTGCATGGCAACGGCGAAGTTGACCATGAAATTGCTGGTGTCTTTAACTTTGATGGATGAAGCGGAGGTTTTGGCAGTGTATTCGTCCCAGCGTTGTTGCGCCCATGAAGTCGCGTTGTTGGTTTTCAGGGTTTCGATGCCTTCGATGGCTTCTACGGCAAGGCCTGAACGTTGCGAACTTTCTTTCATGGATTCGTTAATGTGGCGCGACAAGGGGCGTTGGACGATGAAGCCGACAATAACGACAATCGGAATGATGGCCAAAGGAACCAAAGCCAATTTGCCACCGACTATCGAAATAACAAAGATAAACAGCAATAGGAACGGCAAGTCCACCAAAGTCAACAGGCTCGCGCTGGTCATGAATTCGCGTACTGATTCAAATTCGCGCAGGTTGTTGGCGTATGAGCCGGACGAAGCAGGACGGTCGGCGAGGCGCAATGCCATCACGCGGCGGAACAAGGCGGAGCTGATAATCAGGTCGGCTTTTTTACCAGCGATGTCGGTCAAATGACCGCGTATCATCTTGGCGGCAAATTCGAACAAAATGGCGAGGACAACACCGATACTCAAAACCCACAGGGTTTCATAGGCTTGGTTGGGAATGACGCGGTCGTACACGTTCATGACATACAACGAGCTGACCAAAGCGAGGAAGTTGATGATGACGGTCGCCAAAATCACTTGATAGTAATAGCTGCGGAAACGCCAAATGACTTTCCAAAACCATGCTTTGGGAAGGTGATATTCGGGCAGTTCGGAACGGGTGTCCGCCGCCATTTTAGGCTTGATAAACCAACAGTAACCCAGATACAGACCGGAAAGCTGGTCATGATCAAGCTGCTGTTCCAAGCCATCTACCTGACGGATATGATATTTTCTGTTGCGACCCGAACCTTCGATGTTCGTAATGACGGCGGCTTCTTCGTTGTGAAGAATGATCATCACAGGAACGGCAAGCGAAGGAATGTCTTCCAGATTGCGCTTGGACAATGTGTTTTCAAAGCCGTGGCTGCGTAAAACTTCGACGAGAGAATGATAGTTGACATTGAGTTTTTTATCCCGCACCACCTCTGCCGTCAGCGCGGCTTCTGACACAGGCGCCCCTAAGAGACGGGTAACCAACACAATATGTTCAATGATTGCTTTCATGATAATTCGCGTAATGAGTAATGATGTTAAGATTTTATGTTATTGCTTCAAGCCTGCCCAATTCGCCATTTGCGCCTGCGCAGCCAAATAATCCAACGCGGCATCGCGGAAATCGTTGCGCGCCGAAATGCTTTCCTGCTCGATGCTGGACAATTCGTTGTATGCGCCCAAAACGTCGGTCAGCGTGCGGCGGGCGATTTTGAATTGCAGCTCGTAAGTTTTAACCACGTCTTTTTGAGCGGCAATATGTTGCGCGGCAATATCGGCACGGCGTTCGCTCTCGCGCATGTCGATTTCGGCGGTTTGGGTTTTCTCGGTAATGTCGCGCATAATCTGCTCGGATTTCGATTCGGCAGCAATCAACGCATCGGCATTTTTCTGTACATTATGGCGCGCGGCAACGTCCAAGACATTCCATGCCACATTCAGATAAAGCTGTCTGTTGTCGCGGTTCGCATTACCTTCCAAATTTACGGCGGGCAGACGTTCTGCTTTGGAAACGTCCAAATCTGCCTTCACGCTGTCGCGTTCTGCCACTTGCGCCCGATAGGAAGGATTGGTGTTGTTATCGGCGGTTTTGAAACGGCGAACCAATGATTCCGCGCTGTCGTTGGCAAACGGATCTTCCAAATCCTCTGCCGTCAACTGCCGTCCGGTGTAGCGTGACAAGCGGCTCAACGCCAATTCCATCGTACGCTGTTGTTGCGCGATTGATGATTCGACCTGCAACTGGCGCGCACGCGCTTCGATGAGTTCGGAACGGCGGCCGCTGTCGTATTTCACGATAATGTTCAAATCTTTCAGAAGATTATTGTGCCGAACTAGACTTTGACGGTTGATGCGCAGGATTTCTTTCGCGCGCAATGCGGTCAAATAGAGCTTGCCGATGTCGCTGCCCAAGCGTTCCTGATTTTCAAAATAGCGCTGATGATAGTATTGCTCTCTATTTTTATCGCGCCGTACCGCCGCATTGATGGCACCCCATGAATAAACATTCACAGTTCCGCGTATGCCAACACCGTCACTCATATCGCTGCTGGAATATTTGTTTTTCTGCGCCAAAACTTTGGTACCCGTCAGCGTCAACACAGGATAATGCCGAGCACGGGTTGCCTTTGTTGTGCTTTTTGCCGAATCTTCGGTCGCTTTCGCTTCCTTCACAATCGGATCGGACACCATGGCATCCCTTAAAATAGCCTGCAAAGGATACGCCTGCGCTGTTGTCGCACACACCGCCGCACAAACTGCGGCAGCAAGCTTGCCAGCGCGAAGGATGGATGACTCAGGACGATTCAAAAATGTTTTTTTCTTCATATTATTCACAGCAATACGGTTCGTCATTTATCTGATTGGCAGAGGCGCGGCCTTTTGCAAATCAATTCTTTGAGCATATTATCATTAATCGGAATCTCTGTTTTCAGATTGCGACAAAAGGTAGTTATATGCCCCTGAAAGTAACATGGATGATATTCCTAATATTGCTAAATCACGACACCGTATTAAGACGGACAAAAGGTCGTCTGAAAACGACCTCCTGTTTTACAGATGTCCGGCAATAATTTGCAGCATCTGCGCCAGCACTTTCGGATTGGCTGCCACAATATCGCCGCTTTCCAGCCAGCCTTCATTGCCGGACATATCGGTAACGATACCGCCGGCTTCCTGCACAATCAGCGCGCCTGCGGCAATATCCCAAGGTTTGAGGTTGAACTCGAAGAAACCGTCCAAACGGCCGGCCGCCACGGCGCACAAATCCAACGAAGCCGCGCCTTCTCTGCGACCTCCGGCCGTTTTTGCCAAAAAGTCTTTCAAAATAGCCAGATACTTGTCCATCATGCTTTGGTCGACAACAGGGAAGCCGGTACCGATCAAGCAGCGGTTCAACTCAATGCGGGAAGAAACACGGATACGGCGGTCGTTGAGCAACGCGCCTTTGCCGCGCGAAGCCATGTAAACATCGTTACGTTCAGGTGCGTACACCAAAGCTTCCTGCAACACGCCTTTGTGCAGCAGTGCCATAGAAATCGCGTATTGGGGATGGCCGTGTAAGAAGTTGGTCGTGCCGTCGAGCGGATCGATAATCCATTCGTATTCCGCGGAGGCTTTGCCGTGAGAACCGCCTTCTTCGCAAGTGATTTTGTGATGCGGATAGGCTTCTTTAAGCGCTTCCACCAAAATCATTTCAGAATTGCGGTCAACGTCGGAAACGAAATCGTTAAATGCCTTGCTGTCAACTTTGACGGCATCCAGATTGCCGCTTGCGCGGATCATCATCTGCCCGGCTTTGCGGGCGGCTTTGAAAGCGGTATTTAAAAACGGATTCATGGGTTTTCTTTCTAAATCAGGTAAAATACCGTCCGGCGCATCTGCACCGAACGCAACGTTTGTACGTTTCCGACGTTGTTAAAGAACATTTCAGACGACCTCTCAAGCTCCAAGGCGAAAGGTCGTCTGAAAACAAAAAGATGGCGCATTATACCCGATTCCCGAACAAACCGAAAACAAAACATGACTTCAACCAAGCCTGAATTGCCCGACTATCTCGGCAACATCCGCATCATCCTCACCCGCACCAGCCATCCTGCCAATATCGGCTCTGCCGCCCGCGCCATGAAGACCATGGGGCTGCACAAACTCACCATCGTCGCCCCGAATTTGATGTCCACGCCGATGACCGGGCAACCGCCCGTTTTCAACCCCGAAAACCCGCAAGATTTCCAACTGCCGGAGGAAAGTTTCATCCTCGCTTCCGGCGCGGCAGACGTATTGCACAACGCCGTAATTGCCGCCACACTCGACGAAGCCCTCGCCAACACCACGCTCGCTTGCGCCCTTACCAGCCGCCGCCGCGAAATCACTGCACCGCTGCAAACCCCGCGCGAACTGGTTCCCGAATTATTGCAGGCGGCACAACGCGGAGAACAAGTTGCCCTCGTATTCGGCAACGAAACCTTCGGCTTAAGCATCGAAGAAGTGCAGACCTGCAACCGCCTGATGACCATCAACGGCAATCCCGACTATTTCTCGCTCAACCTCGCCCAAGCCGTTCAGGTCGTGTGCTACGAAATCTTCAGTCAGACCGATATGCCCATGACCCACCTGCAACAAGAAGACCACGCCGCTACACACGAACAAATCAAAGGCATGGTCGCCCACATGGAAAACGTCATGGACGATATCGGCTTCTTCAACCGCCGCAACAGCGAACGCCTGATGCGCCGTATGCAAAGCCTGTTCGGCCGCGCCAACACGCAAACCGAAGACATCGACATCCTGCGCGGCTTTTTCAATACCGTCAGCCATCGCTTGAAGAAGAAAGACTGAAAAGGTCGTCTGAAAACCTTCAATCAAGTTTTCAGACGATCTCAGCCAAACTATCAACCAGATACAGCCATGAACTACGCCCTAGATGCCCTATGGTGGAAACTCACCACCCCGACCGTCCGCGACCTCGCCACCCTGCTGACCGCCCCGCCGCTTTGGCAAAGCGGTTGCGAATTGAGCGTCCGCGAGCTATTGGGCGAACGCGGCTTCCGCTATCTTTTGGATTTGGACGGCAATCCCGCCCCCTTAGACGACTATCTCGCCGAACACGCCCCCTTCGGCAACCGACTCGGCATCTACGCCGAACGCCTGCTCGCATTTTGGTTCTCCCACGCGCCGCATACCGAATTGCACGCCTATAACCTGCCCGTGTTTTCAGACGACCTCACGCAAGGCGCCGCCGATTTCATCGCCTCCATCAACGGCAAACCCTATCATATCGAACTGACCTGCAAATATTACGGCAGCGACAGCGGCAAATCCGCAGACCTGTGCGGACTCAATCCCAAAGACACCCTCGCCGCCAAAGCCGCCAAACTGCCCCGCCAACTCACCCTGCTTCAATCCCCCGAAGGCAGCGAAACCCTGCGGCAAAACCGTCTCCCCAACGCGCCGCAACCCGCCTCAATCATACGCGGCATCGGCTTTTTCCCCGTCGGCGCAGATTCCGCCGAAGCCCCGCTGAACCCATACTGCTGGCGCGGCGTCTTTATCCGAGACTGGTCGGCATATCCGACCACCGAGGGCGCACGCTACCACCTCATCGACCGCATGGCATACCTTGCCCCTGCCCGCGTCGCCGAGGCGCAAACCCTGTCCGACCGAGACGTCCGCCAAATCGAAAGTGGCTTAATCGCCAAACTCGAATTGCGCCCCGACGGTTTTTGGCATGAAATCGAACGCATCATGAAAGTTGCTTGAATCCAAAGCATCCACGCCTACAAACCATATAGCAAACATGCTTAACTTTAAATACAGAATGTCATGGAATTCCGTCATTCCCGGTAAGTTGCGTATCGAAAATAAAGTCATTTAGCTATATTTTCCAAATTGCCGATACAAAAAGGTCGTCTGAAACCTTTTATCTAAAATAAAGGTTTCAGACGACCTTATCCGTCAGGCTGAGGATTGTCCCGCCCTACTCTTTCTTACCGGCCAAACCGATTTCCTGAGTTTTACCCCCGTCGTTGATTTTAGCCTTACCGGCAATTTCTTCGGCTTTACTGCCGAAAAGCTTCAGCTCGTAACTGCCTTTTTCCACACCGTCCTTCATGGCTTTGCCGCTCAAGCCTGAGCCGTTGCCCATGGCTTGGATGTCGGTTTTCGCCAATTCGACGTTATAGCCGCTATGCATTCCGCTGATGCTTCCGCTGCCTTGTTTCTTCTCAAAATCAACCGCATAAGACAAACGCCCGCTGCGATCGTCGCCGTTGAACGCGATACCTTTGTAGTTTATTTGTCCCAATTTAGGCAGATTACCGAAGGCAATGTCCTGCCCCTGAATTTCGTTAACATGAAAATCGAATGCCTCGGAACGCGCTCCATCTGACGGATTGGTTTTCTGCTTTGCCAAAGTGGCGGCAACGATGGAATGGCTTTGTTTATACACCAAGAAATCACCGCGTTCCAATTCGATAAGCTGTCCGTTTACATTGATTTTTTTCACATAGTCAAAGTCGGAAACACGGTCGTTTTTCAGATAACCCGTATCCAAAACCCCTCCTTTTTTCAGGGTTTGGGTTTTACCGCCCCTGTCGGTCAACTCCAGTACGCCGCCGTCGGGAACAGATTCGGAAACAGTCAGTTGCTTCCAATCTTTTGCATTAGGATCAAACGGCTTGGTCAGTCCGTCCGCCAAACTGCTGCCTGCGCTGCTGCAAGCGGACAAAATGCAGGTGGCAGCCAAAACCGCCAATAAAGATTTCGCTTTCATTCGTTTCCTTTCATTATCATGATTCATGACTATTGTGTCTCCGTATTTCGGTGGCAATGTCTGCAAACAAAATCCGTCCGAATTTTCGGATACACTCCGTAAGTTATAATATAACGGTTTTATGATGATATTCATGACTTAAATCAAAATAAATATACTGCATTATATCAATCCTCTTCCCTGCTTTTCTTGCCATTGCTTCCGCCCTGACCGGCAAACGGCTTATGTGCTTATTTTTCCACTACAATCCGCTACAAAGCAAACAGATCGTCTGAAATTTGACGCCACCCCGTCCAAGTGTTATTAATAATTCCTATTCACAAACAAACAGGAATAAATATGAAAAAAGTTGGTAATAAAGTGGTCGTTGTGGGCTTGGGCGCGGTCGGTGTCAGCTACGCCTATTCCATGCTCAACCAAGCCTTGTGCGACGATATGGTTTTAATCGACATCAACCGTACGCGCGCGGAAGGCGAAGCGCGCGACTTCCGCCACGGAATGCCTTATGCCGCCTCGCCCGCACGTATTTACGTCGGCGATTACGATGATTGCTCGGATGCAGATATCGTGTGTATTTGTGCGGGCGCGGCGCAGGCTCCCGGCGAAACCCGTTTGGACTTAATCGACAAAAACCTGCGCATCTTCCGCGACATCGTTTCGAAAGTCATGGCTTCGGGCTTTGACGGTATCTTCTTGGTCGCCTCCAATCCAGTGGACGTACTGTCTTATGCCGCCCTGCGCTTTTCAGGCCTGCCCAAAGAGCGCGTTATCGGCTCGGGCACTATCCTTGACTCCGCCCGTTTCCGCGTCTGTCTGGGCAACGAATTCGACGTCGCGCCTTGGAGCGTCGATGCCATGATGATCGGCGAACACGGCGACAGCATCATTGCGCTTTGGAGTACCGCCAACATCGCCGGTATGTCGGTTCAGAAGATGTTGGAACAATCAGAAGACGGGCAGGAGCGTATGGACAAAATCTATAACAACGTGCGCAATGCCGCCTACGAAGTCATCGCCGCCAAAGGTTCGACCAGCCACGGCATCGGTATGGGCTTGAGTCGTATCTCCAACGCCATCCTGCACAATCAAGGCGTCGTGTTGCCCGTTTCCACCCTGCTTGAAGGCGAGTTCGGACAAAACGGTGTGTATATCGGCGTACCGACCGTCGTCAACCGCCAAGGCGCGGTACGCATCATTGACCTGCAACTTTCAGACGACGAAACCGAACGCTTTGCCCGCTCGGCGGAGCTGTTGAAAAGCTATCAACGCAAAGTCGATGAAATGGTCGGATAAACAGAATAGCTTCTGAATAAAACGTCGTCTGAAAACTGGAAATTTGGTTTTCAGACGACGTTTGCTATGTAGGGGAAGTTAATCCGTCAATATTGTAAAAATACCTATACCGCAGCGGAAATCCGGACTTGCAATGTTCAAAAGTGTTTGAAGATTACTTTAATGGCAGACTGACGGATTCAGGACGTGCAAGCATGACGGCACTGACCCGCCTATGAAAAAACGTCGTCTGAAAACCGCATTTCCAGTTTTCAGACGACGTTTTTTGTACGCAAACCTAAGTCCTATTTTTCTGCTTTCAACACTCTTTGCCGGCGCGTTTCGCTCAATACCATGCCTGCGCTGACGGAGACGTTCATGCTTTCGACCGTGCCGAACATGGGTATCGACACCAGCATGTCGCAATGTTCGCGCGTCAGGCGGCGCATGCCTTCGCCTTCGTTGCCCATCACCCATGCCGCGCTGTCGGGCAGGTCGCAGTGATAGAGGTCGGCGTCGCCGCCCATGTCGGTGCCGATGATCCAGATGCCGTATTCTTTCAGCTCGCGCAGGGTGCGGGCGAGGTTGGTTACGGTGATGTAGGGGACGGTTTCCGCCGCGCCGCAAGCGACTTTGCTGACGGTGGCGTTCAGCCCCGCGCTTTTGTCTTTCGGCGCGATGACAGCGTGTACGCCCATTGCGTCGGCGGTTCGCAGACACGCGCCGAGGTTGTGCGGATCGGTGATGCCGTCGAGTATCAGCAATAGCGGCGGTTCGCTCAGGTTTTCCAATACGTCTTCAAGGTGGACATGGTTTTTGGAAGCGTCGATAAATCCGACCACGCCCTGATGCCGCGCGCCTTTGCTGATGGCGCTGAGGCGGTCGGCGTAGGCAAAGTGTACGCGCACGTTTTCGTTTGCCGCTTTTTCCAGTACATCACGCGTGCGGGCATCGTTTTTGCCTTCTTGGATGTAGAGTTCGGTAATCGATTTCGGGTTTTGCCACAGGCGGGCGTTGACGGCGTGGAAGCCGTAGATGAGTCTTTGGTTTGCCATGATTTTGCTTTATAAAAAATTTCAGACGACATTATAACAAGATAAGGTCGTCTGAAAGGGAAAGGTCGTCCCGTCAGGAGGCTGCGCACTCTGAAAACAAGTGTATCCAGTTTCACTCAAATGCAACCACCTACCGCATCAAATACCCCAACAACCCCGAACTGCCCACGCCGATCAACACGGTAACCAACATAGAAAACCTACTAGCGGCAAGCACGGTCAGCGCAATGGCAATCAACTCGTGCGGCTTGTCGGACACGAAATAAGGCGCGATGACAGAAATCAACACGCAACCCGGCGCGGCTTCCATCACAATTTGTGCACGGCGGCTTAAAGTGCGATTGCGCAAGGCGAAAAAACCGATAAGGCGGGTGGAATACGTTACCGCCAGCATGCTGGCAAACAGCAGGAACGACTGCCAAGACAGCAAATCCTTCATTCCTTCTCTCCCCAAAGATAGGCGGCAAGCAGGCCGGAAATCGCGCCCATCGGCACATACCAATGCCCGTCCACCGACAAATAAGTCCCACACGCCACAATCAGGCTGACAAACCACGGGCGTGCCGCCTTAAAGCCTTTCCACATTCCGCGCAGCAGCACCAAAAACACAGCGGGAAACGCCATGCCGAAGCCCCACGCCGCGACATCGCCGAACATCGGCCCGACCGCCGCGCCAAACGCTGCAAAACCCGTCCAAGTGGTATAAAGGATAAAACACACGCCCGCATAAAACGGCATATTGAATGCCGGCAGCCCCATTGTTTTGCGCTTTTGAATTTCCGCAAACGCCATCGCCCAACTTTCGTCGCACATAAAAAACAGCGCAGGCATGGCTTTTCTCAACGGCATATCCCGCATATAGGGCGCGATTGCCGCCCCCATCAGAATATGGCGCGAATTAATCATGAAGGTAACGGTGGCAATCAGCAGTATCGGCAATGGGTTTGCCCACAAGTTGACCGCCGCAAATTCCGAGCCACCGGCGAAATTCATGCCCGTCATCATCAGCATTTCCAGCCAACTCATGCCCTTCTGACCGCCCTGCATACCCAATATCAACGCCCACGGCAAAAGCCCGATAAGCATCGGCGAGGTTTCTTTGATGCCGCGTAGAAATTCGGATTGCGGGGAATTGGGGTGTGTCATTTTATTGGGGAGCTTAAAGAGGGTTTGAAGATAGAAAATGAGGGAAGGTATTATACACAGTCGGACAAACTTAAAAAGGTCGTCTGAAACGGGCTTCGATAAAGCAAAAATCATCTCCGCAAGACTTTAACACTTTTTAATCCTTGACAGGCATTTCACTATGAAAATATGCTAAATTTTTGATTAAAAACATCATTATTCATTAAGATAAACATTACGTTCAGCTTCGCACGGCAACCGCCCGGTCAATATGTTTCACACAAACAACAAAGTAAGCTACAATCCCAAGCATTTCCTTCCCTTTAGAAGCAAACCCTATTGCGCCCTACAAATAAAAGGTTTTCTTATGTTACAAGGCAGTTTGGTTGCCCTGATTACACCCATGAATCAAGACGGCAGCATCCATTACGAACAACTCCGCGATTTGATCGACTGGCATATCGAAAACGGTACTGACGGCATCGTCGCCGTCGGCACGACAGGCGAATCCGCCACCCTCTCCGTCGAAGAACATTTAAGCGTAATCGAAGAAACGGTCAAACACGTCAACAAGCGTGTTCCCGTTATCGCCGGCACCGGCGCCAACAACACCCTCGAAGCCATCGCGCTCTCCCGCGCCGCCGAAAAAGCCGGTGCAGACTACACCCTCTCCGTCGTCCCCTATTACAACAAACCCTCCCAAGAAGGCATTTACCAACATTTCAAAACCATCGCCGAATCCACCTCGATTCCGATGATTATCTACAATGTACCCGGCCGCACCGTCGTCAGCATGACCAACGACACCATCCTGCGCCTTGCCAAAATCCCGAATATCGTCGGCGTCAAAGAAGCCAGCGGCAACATCGGCAACAATCTCGAACTGATCAAACACGCGCCCGAAGGTTTCACCATCCTTTCCGGCGACGACCCCACCGGCCTGCCCTTCATGCTCTGCGGCGGACACGGCGTCGTTACCGTTGCCGCCAATGTTGCCCCCAAACTCTTCGCCGACATGTGCCGAGCCGCCCTTGCAGGCGATATTGCGACCGCTCGTAAATTAAATGACCGCCTGATTCCGATTTATAACACTATGTTCTGCGAACCAAGCCCTGCCGCGCCCAAATGGGGCGTATCCGCGTTGGGCAAATGCGACCCTTATGTCCGCCTGCCGCTCGTTCCCCTGACCGAAGCCGGACAGGCAAAAGTCCGCGCTGCATTGCAAGAATCCGGACAACTCACCGCATAAACCGCAAAGGTCGTCTGAAAACCGTTTCCAAATTTTCAGACGACCTGCCGTTAACCCATCACATCCCACAGGAAACCAATATGGCCTATATGAAACCTGTCGTCGTAGCAATCGCCCTGATCAGCATGACTGCCTGTTCAGGCAACAAAAAAGACCTGCCTAAGCTGGATTACCAAACCCAGACACGCAAAATCGTCAAATTAGAAGTACCACCTGATTTGACTAACCCCGATCAAGGCAATCTTTATCAAGTACCTGCGGGCAGCGGTGCCGTCCGTGCCAGCGACCTGAGCCGCCGCACATCGGCAACCCAACAAGCCGCCAACTCCGAAGTCCTCAAATCCGTCAAAGGCGTCCGTTTGGAACGCGACGGCAACCAACGCTGGGTTGAAGTCCAAGGTAAATCTCCTGCCGAAATTTGGCCTTTGCTGAAAGCATTCTGGCAAGAAAACGGTTTTGACATCAAATCCGAAGAACCCGGTATCGGTCAAATGGAAACCGAGTGGGCTGAAAACCGCGCGAAAATTCCGCAAGACGGCCTGCGCCGCCTCCTGGACAAAGTCGGCTTAGGCGGCATCTATTCCACCAGCGAGCGCGATAAATTTATCATCCGTATCGAACAAAGCAAAAACGGCACGACCGACGTCTTCTTCGCCCACAAAGGCATGAAAGAAGTTTACGCAGACAAAAACAAAGACACGACCACATGGCAGCCTGCCGCCAACGACCCCAACCTTGAAGCCGCCTTCCTCGCACGCTTCATGCAATATATGGGCGTCGATCAGCAACAAGCCGAAAACGCGCTGACCCAAAGCGTTGCCAAACGCAGTGGCAACGAATTGGCGCGAATCGACGGCAACACCCTGCTCGTCTCCGGCGACTACGGCCGCAACTGGCGCCGCACCGCGCTCACCCTCGACCGTATCGGCTTGAATGTCTTAGGTCAAAACATCGAACGCCACGCCTTCTTGGTTCAACAGGCACCTAACGAAAGCGAAGCCGTTTCCACGAAAAAACCGGGCTTCTTCGGCCGTATGTTCGGCAAAGGCAAAAAAGTTGAGAAACCGGCAGCCTACCCCGAAATCATCGTATTCGTCGAGCCTATCAACGGCGGTTCACGAATCCGCCTTCTCAACAAAGACGGCAGCGCATACAACGGCAGCGATGCCTCTACGCTCATCAGTCGCCTGCATACCGAATTGCGCTAACCCGCTTTTCAAAACCTCCTGTCCGCAGGAGGTTTTTTTGCGCTTATCAAAAGCGACAAGCAAAATACAGTCATTCCCAAAATAGACCTGTCAATTTGAGACCTTTGCAATAACATAGGTTACTAAAATTTTATGCTCAATCTCATTTTCAAAATGCAAAACCTTTCTGATTTTTCCTACTTTTTGCTCAATATTAGGAAGGTTTTAGTCAATTGAAAATTTTTTGGCGCATTTTTATGCGTCAAATTTCGTTAGCAGACTATTTTTGCAAAGGGCTCAATTTATGATTCAAGTATAAAATGAAGACATCAGATTGATTTTAAGGACGATTGACGCTTAAACATCAGCTAAGCGAAAGGTCGTCTGAAAACAGAAATCCTGTTTTCAGACGACCTTTTTTCATGAAACCGTTTCGTTATAAATAAAATTGTTATATTATAACCAATCAAATTTTCTACCCAATACATCTGGAGAACCCATGAAAAAAACCGCATTGTTCATCGCATCCGCGCTTCTGCTCAGCACAACCGCCCAAGCACACCGCGTTTGGGTCGAAACCGCCCATACACACGGCGGCGAATATCTGCAAGCCGAATTGGGCTACGGCGAGTTCCCCGAACTCGAACCCATCGCCAAAGACCGCCTGCATATTTTCAGCAAACCCATGCAGCTCGTTACCGAAAAAGGCAAAGAAAATCTGATTCAAAAAGGGACGTTCAACTACCAATACCGCAGCAAACAGCCCGTTAAAGACGGAAGCTATCTCGTTATCGCCGAATACCAGCCGACCTTCTGGTCCAAAAACAGCGCAGGCTGGAAACAGGCGAGCATCAAAGAAATGCCTGACGCCAGCTATTGCGAACAAACCCGAATGTTCGGTAAAAACATCGTCAACGTTGGACACGAAAGCGCAGACACCGCCGTCATCACCAAGCAAGTCGGACAACATTTAGAAATCGTTCCGCTGGATAATCCCGCCAACGTCCATGTCGGCGAACGCTTCAAAGTCCGCGTCCTTTTCAATGGCGAGCCGCTGCCGAACGCCACCGTGACCGCCACATTTGACGGTTTCGACACCAGCGACCGCAGTAAAACCCACAAAACCGAAGCCCAAGCCTTCTCCGACACTACGGACGACAAAGGCGAAGTCAGCATCATCCCCCTGCGTCAAGGCTTCTGGAAAGCCAGCGTAGAACACAAAGCCGATTTCCCCGATCAAAGCGTGTGCCAAAAACAGGCGAACTACACCACTATGACCTTCCAAATCGGTCATACGCATCATTAATATCCAATAACAAAGGTCGTCTGAAAACCGTATTGCAGGGTTTTCAGACGACCTTTTCGTTATTGACCCATTTATTTAACGGGCAGCCTTTCATCAAGGCTTATGCGGCGCAAACGTCCATTGCCCAAGCGCCAAGCCCAAATCGAATAGATTCAGACGACCTATCGCCACCCTGACCAAACGCAGACACGGAAAACCCGCCTTAGCCGTCATACGCCTGACCTGACGGTTTTTCCCTTCCAAAATCCGAATTTCCACCCAAAAATCAGGCACGGATTTACGCATGCGGATAGGCGGCACGCGCGGCCACAAAACATCCGCTTCGCCCGCCTCTAATACGCGAACCTTTGCCGGACGCGTGACAAAATCCCCCAAATCCACCCCGCGCCGCAGCATATCCAGCTTCGCTTCGTCGGGCGAACCTTCCACCTGCGCCCAATAAGTTTTCTCCAGTTTAAACTTAGGATCCGCAATCCGCGCCTGCAAACGCCCGTTGTTCGTCAGCAGCAGCAAACCCTCGCTGTCCGTATCCAAACGTCCCGCCGGATAAAAGTCCGGCAGCGACACATAATCTTTCAAACATCCATACTTTTCATGCGCCGAAAATTGGCAAATCACGCCATAAGGCTTGTTCAATACAATCAAATCATTCATTTTCATCACATCCTGAAACCAAGCATGAATTGTACCAGCCGCCGCATACGGGCTACAATTTTACGTTTCTTTATATTTTATACAAATGATTTCATACGGTTAAAAAATACACTCAGGCTCGGCTTGACACGTCCGAACCAAACCAGTATATTACGCACTTCCTTAGGAGTAATGGCTGAGAGGCTGAAGGCACTTCCCTGCTAAGGAAGCATGTGGGGTCAACCTGCATCGAGGGTTCGAATCCCTCTTACTCCGCCACCATACGAAAACCCGTCGATTATTCGGCGGGTTTTCTTTATTTCCCCATGAAACAAAAAGCAGTCATATCACCCCGTGCAATCGGGGCTAAGAACAGCAACGGATAGCAAACGGCTCATTATATAGTGGATTAAATTTAAATCAGGACAAGGCGACGAAGCCACAGACAGTACAGATAGTACGGCAAGGCGAGGTAACGCCGTACTGGTTTAAAGTTAATCCACTATAAATGCCACACGATTCTTTGTCGGTTGCTTGGGATTTGGAATGGCAGCAAGTGGATTGGGTGAGGAACTGCATGGGTTTACCCCGATGTAAGCAGATCAGACAGGGAACGGATTTAGTGAATTTATCAGCGGAACATCTGCAAGCACATGCCTGCAATATTGGACGAAATCGGGCTATTTATATCGTCGTCAAACGCGATGGCGATGCCCTACGCCGCAACCCGTTCGCGCACGCCAGCACTTGCCCACACCAGTGCCTGTGGATAGCGCGCCTGCCATGCGCTAATGTGAGCGTAATGGATTTTGTTGGGCGAGACCAAATGCCTTACTTCGCCCAGCGCGTCGATTTGCGCGAACAACTCGGGCGCGGGGTCGATGGGCGAGTGGCACCGCAAACCGCCATCCGCGAGCCGCACTACGGTCATGCGGGTGCTGAAAGCGGACATTCAAAACCCGTATTGCAGCTTGAAGGTGATTTCGTTGCGTTTGTAGCGGTTGACCCACGAGGTGCTGCGGTTGTCGGTGCGTTTCAGGCTGAGGACGGGGACGAAGCCGCGCAGGGCGGGGCGGTCGTATTTGAGGTCGAGCGCTCCTTGTCTTTGCGCCGCGTGTCGAGCCAGGCATGGAAGTCCTGATAGGCGGTTTTGCGCCAAATGGTTTGGAATGTGGCTTCGATGCCTGTATCAAAGCGTTTGCTGATACCGCCGCGCAGGCCGTGGCGGCGGTAGGAATCGACTTTTTCGCGGCTGTTTTTGCGCAGGAAATCGTAGCCGCCAAAGAGCACCCAATTTTTCGGCAAAACGTACACGCCGGTGGCAAACAGCAGCGATTGCGGGCCGTTGAAATGTTCGTAGCCGCTGCGGTAGCGGTCGTATTTGTGCTCTATCTGCACGCCCAGCGAGGCTTTGTCGGCAAAGGTGCGGTTGTAGGACGCGCTGACGCCCGCATTGCTGTCCTGCATTTTTCCGCCGACCCAGTCGTATTGGATTTGCGGGCCGATTTCAAACGATGTGTCTTTGTTTTGGAAGCTGTATGCCGAACCGAGGCTGACGCTGTGTTCGGTGTATTCGCGGTTTTCGGGGTAGATTTTGCCCAGCGCGTAGCCGGAAAACCGGATGCCGTGGTGGCCTTTGAGCGAGAGGCGGCGGCCGGCGGCGGCTTCGTATGCCCACATGCGGCCGCTTAGCGCATCGGGGGTTTTCATCGGCAGCCATTCGCTGCGGCAGGTGAAATTGCCGTTGGCATCCAAAATCGGCTGCCCGTTGGAATCGAAGCCGCAGCTTTGCTGTTCGCGCAGCATGGTGGCGGCGGAGGAGCGGTTCAGATTGCTGTCGTGTCCCAAGCCGACGGAGAGCGAGCCGCTCCATGCGTCGCGTTTGGAGAGCGCGTCGGAGAAGCCTTTGATTTTTTCGTTGACGGCGGGGCGTTCGGGAATATCGATGCTGCCGAACAGCTCCGCCGATTCCCTGTTCTGCTTGTCGACAAACAGCAAACGCGCCAAATCGAGCTTGGCGCGGACAAACTGCGGATTGCGCGCATACAGCTCCCGATAGCGTGCCAGCGCGCCCGGCAAATCGTCGCGGAATACGGCCAGATTGGCTTCGGCAAACAGCACCATATCGGGATCGGCATCGGGCTGCGCCTTGTAGATTTCGAGCAGGCGCAGCGTTTCGCCTTCGTTTTGCGCGTTCACCGCCTTCATCAGCACGGTCGGCAGATTGTCGTCTTCCTGCGGCGCGGCTGCGCCGAAAGACAAATCGCCCACCGTTTCCCCTTCCTGCCGCTGCTGCCGCTCTTCTATGCCGTATCTCAGTTGCAGGCGGGTGTCTTCGTTGTCGGCGCGGGCGGGCAGGGACAAAAGCAGCAGCGGAAGGAGAAACAGACGGTATTTCATAGGCTTTCCTGTGGTTTGGCGGGGAAACGGGGTTTTCAGACGGCCTCTGCCGCCGCAGTAGCAACTGCGTTCCCTCTCCCGCTCGCGGGGGAGGGCTAGCTTGTGCGGCTACAGAAATTTTTACGGGCTGCAGCGGCAAAAGCAGTTCTGCGAACTGCCCCCCCCCCCCCCCCCCCCCCCCCCCCCCCCCC
>ERZ772974.843-NODE-843-length-21342-cov-3.910556_pt1 | contig 21342 bp, 23 predicted proteins | sample MGYA00580671_ERZ772974 | MGnify/ENA primary metagenome ERZ772974 (study PRJEB29015, sample SAMEA2738065) | human oral metagenome | biome: human oral; feature: human-associated habitat; material: saliva | place: China | collected 2218 ... | reverse complement strand
ATAATTAAGTTTTAGATTCCGCCCAAACATAATTTGAATTTATTTTGCGTTTTTCTTTAAATTTTCTACGGTATTCGTTTAGTGATAATTCATTAGCTCCTCCAGCAAAATCTGGGTCGTCGTTTTGAATATCATCGTCTTGCCACCCACAAACAGTACAAATGTCGTCGCCGCCGTCATCTACATAGCCAAGCCCACAACAGATACATTTTTTCATAAGTTTTTACCTTTCTGACGCTCCCAATAAGTATGAACTTGTCGGTTTATAATATACCATAATTATATCATTCTAGAATTATTAAAAAATACTATTAAGATTGTTGCTTTTTTGGTAATATTTTATTAAACAGACCTATGGTCAATCCCTGGATTGGGGCTGGCGCAATGGTCTGTTTTCTGTTTTTTAATTGCTAAAACTTGATTGGGTTCATAGTCGTTTTTTCGCTCTATGGAAAACAAATCAAAACAATGTATTTGTTCTCCAAAAGAAAGAAAAAATCACCCAAATGGGTGATTAAAAAAAGATACCCATTTTGAGTATCTTAAAAAATTCTTATTTGGTGGAGCATGGGGGATTCAAACCCCCGACCTCATCAATGCGAATGCATTGCTTTATCGCTCCTTAAGTTTTACATTGGCATTTTTCAATGCCTTAATGTTCCTAGAAGTCTAGTTTTATTAGTACTTCTTCTTGTTATCTATTATGCTCCTGCACGCGAAAAAATGCAATACTAAAATGCTTATATTTTATACATTTTTAGTAAAAATCTGTGGAAAACTTTTTATATAGTATGACCCATTCTGTATCTGTTTTCTAGGTCATTATCTACCACATGAGTGTATTGCATAGTGGTCTGAATTGAGCTGTGGCCAAGCATTTTTCCGATATATCTGATATCGACATTATTAACTAATAAATTCGTTGCAAAGGAATGCCTCAAAGTATGTGGCGTAACCTTTTTAGAGATTCCGGCGTTTCTGGCGCTATTTTTAATTAAAAGCTGAATATTTGTCGCGGTCATTCTCATTTTATAACGCACTGATATAATTAATGCCTCACAATTGTCTTTTCTTGTTTCGAGGTAATCATCAAGTAGCTCTTCTGTCCTCTCGTCGATAAAACAGAGTCTGGCTTTCGACCCTTTGCCAATTACCGTAAATCTTTTATCGATAATTTGGCCACGGTTAAGACTAATAAGCTCAGATAAACGGATTCCTGAACTATAAAGTAGCGATATGACGCATTTGTTACGTAGGCTAGAAGCGTTTTTAATCATTTCTGAGACCTCTTCTGGAGTTAAAAATTCAGGTATATGATCTAGGCGTTTTGGTGCCGGAATAAGAGATTTTTTAAGGCAATTAATACCTCTAAGATTCATGTAGTCTAATACTTCCCTTATCGTTGAAATGTAATTCCTGACAGTATTCTGAGACCTGGTTTTTGACAAATATTTATACCAGGAGCTTATGTCTGTAGTGCTAACTTTTTCGATAGGTTTATCGTTTAAGAATTTTACAATTGATTCTTTTTTATATTCGTGGTGTTCTATAGTACTTCTAGAGCGCCCTTTTAATATCATATAGCTATCTCGATAATCATCGAATGCCTCGCTTAACCTCATACTCTCCCATTTTCTTTCCTACCTCCTGATTAAAATTATTAATTTGTTCTATATAGAAAATAATTAAGTATTACTATACTTCTATATAGAATTCTTTTTATTAAATATTAAATTTAATATCTATATAGACTAATTTTCAAAATTAATCTGTTACTCTCTGTTAAAAATTTATAAAGAAATAGCCAGAAAGCTTAATGAAAACTTTTCTAATTACGAAAGATTTAATAATTTTTATTAAATACTAGAAAATTCACAATATAATACGTGTTTTTGCCGGTTTTTCGTAAAATATGGAAATAAAAAAGCTACCCCCCATAAAATAAGAACCGTTTTCTAATTAAAGTCCAAAAATATTACTATAATTTTTACCACGAACTCTTAATATTTCTGCGAGTCTCGCACGCCCCTCAGGGTTATAGTTATTTTTAACGTCTTCTTCAGCCTTAACTCGTTCGATATTGGCCTGATATTCGCGGGCTTTCTCGATCGCGCGATAAATCATTTTACGAATCATCTCTAAAGTCTTTTTAAGAGACTTGCAAGACCAGATTGAAGCAAAATAATGTTCTGGATTACGTTTCTTTTTAGCTAATTTTACTGACTCTTCAAATTCTTTCTTGAAATGAATCTGGCGATTCCTGAACATGGGTAGAAAATCATCATTTTTAATTAAATCTGAAGCTTTACCTAAGTGGTTTCTTAAAGTTACAATTCTTTTTTCTGACATTTTTTAATTCCCTAAATAAATCATTTTATTTTGGGGAAAGAAAAACCCTCGAAAGCCGAAGCTCCAGAGGGATTTTCACAAAAATTGTTTTTACCATATCTAGTATAGCTCAAATAATATTTTTTGTAAAATAATAGTTTTTCACAAGTAATGATGTATCTTCTCTAAGTATGTTATAATTAAGCTATAAATCTACGGCTCACAAGTCTTTACTTGTGGGTCTTTTTATTGGAGAAAAAAAGGATGATTTTAGATCGAGGAACCAGTGAGGTAGAGGCGATAATTACGACGAAATTATTGGCCGATAAGACTTATGACATTAAAAATAAGTACACAAGAACAGAATTTAGCTATTCTGAACTGTTAAGACTAACTGGCCAAGTGATAAATTCATTATTTTTTGCCGATAACTGTAGAGAGCTACGTGCGATAGAAAGACGTGGAAGATTATTTATTATTTATGTACCAGCCAGTCGAATCTTATTTGAGGCCGGAGTTTCTGGAGAAGATTTTCATGGCTTAATTAAGAGGCCAAAGGTGCTGTTATTTGGAAAGCGCGGTCAGTTACTCCATAACAAGACCATGCACCAAATGATTGAAAAGATTAATAATTCCCCACGTATTAAAAAATAAGGAGATTCGTATGGAATACGAGATTTTAGTAGAAAAAAATAATAACGGTCGCGTAATCGTTGATTTTTATGGTATCGATTTTGACATCACTGATGAATTCGTAAACGGTAAATGCCACAAGGTGATTTTTGGTGACCAGATCGTGTTCGTTCTTAAGGGAGCAGAAACTAAAGAAGAGCCTGTGGAAAACTCAAATACAACTGAAGAGACCCCTGAAACTCATGAAGAGGTTCCTGAACCAGAACATTCTGAAGTCCCTGAAGAAAAGCACGCTGAGGTTGTTGAAGAGCCAGAAAAACATGATGAGCCTGAACGCCCAGAAGAAGTTATTGAGCACTCTCCTGCAGAAACTCCAGAGCCTGAAGGTACCGACAATCATGTCGGAACCAGCGAAGAAGTTCACACCGAAGAGAAACCTGTGGAAAACTCTGAATATCCTGTTGTAGCTCCAGAAGAAGGACACGCTCCAGTAGAGACTGAAGAAGCCGAAGAGGCCGATAAAAAGCGTGGCAAGAAAGTTAAAGAAGAAGCTACCGAAGAGAATTAGGAATTAATAAATGCCTATAAAAAGACAGGAGAACGATTCGATAAAAAAAGTGGTTGTTTCCAAAAAAGAAACATCCACTAAGGTTTCTGTTGCAGAGAAGCCAGTTCGAAAGACTGTCAAAAAAGTTGCAACAAAGAAAGTAGTAAAAGAAAAGAAAGCTAAAGCCGTAAAAGTCGGACGGAACTCGGACGGGACTTTCTCTAAAGGTAATAAGCTTTCCGTTGGTAATAATGGCGGCCGCCCAACGGAAGACATGTCTTTTCGCCACCAGGTGAAGATTCGTGCTTCGAATGACCCGAATCTTGTACAAGGCGTGATTAATAACTTAATCGCTATCGCCAGCGACCCAGACCATCCGAAGTGTGTAGAGGCTGCTGATAAGCTTATCAAGCTCAATGGTAATTATGACCCGACTGAAACAAAAGATGTATCTGAAAAAGAGGTCTTTAATCCATTTGAGAGCTTATCCGAAGAGGAATTAAGGAAGCTTGCGAGATGACAAGAGATGAGATGATTAAGCTTGGTGCGAAAATGGAGCTGGCTAGGCGTCATCTTTACGATTTTTGTCAGGTGTTGTTCCCTACTTTTTATAAAGATGAGCGCTCATACCTTAAAGAGTTCTGTGAATCTGTGGAAAACTTTATTAATGATAAAGATAAACGCTTTCTCATCATTAATATGCCTCCACGACACGGGAAATCTCTAACAGACCAATGTCTCACTGCGTGGCTTCTCGGACGTGACCCGACTTGTCGAGTGATGACGGCTTCGTACAATGAGGATGTTGCTAGTGTTTTCTCTAAGAACGTCAGAAATACTATTCAAACAGAAAAAATTGGTGAACGTGTCGTTTTTTTCGACATGTTCCCTAAAACTAAGGTTAAGTATGGTGATGCAAGCGCTAAGAAGTGGACCATAGACGGTCAGAGTCAGATTTCATATCTAGCTACCTCTCCGAACGGTACAGCCACGGGTTTTGGTTGTGATTATTTAATTTGCGACGACCTTATTAAATCAGCAGAAGAAGCCTACAATGAGACCGCTCTTGATAACACGTACCAGTGGTTTGTAAACACTATGCTCTCGCGGCTTGAGGGCCAGAAAAAGTGCATTATCGTCATGACTCGTTGGTCTTCGAGAGACTTAGCTGGACGTATTATGGAAGCGTTTCCGGATGAGTGTGAGATTATCAAGTATCACGTTCAGAATGACAAGGGTGAAATGCTCTGTGAAGATATTTTGAATGAAAAAGATATGAATCTCATCAAGCGTGAGATGAATGTCGATATCTTTGAGGCTAACTACAACCAGACGCCAATCGACGTGAAAGGCAGGCTTTATCAAGAGTTTAAGGAGTGGGAGAAGCTACCATCGGGCAAGATTATAAACTTCACCGATACAGCTGACACTGGTTCTGATTTTCTCTGCTCAATCAATGGTGTTGTGTTCGAAAAAGAGTTCTATATTAGTGATTTAGTATTTTCAGACGAAGCTATGGAAGTGACTGAGCCTAAGGTCGCAGAGCTTTTATTCAGTGGCGCAGTAAATGTCTCTCGCATCGAATCTAATAATGGTGGTCGAGGCTTTGCTAGAAATGTTCAAAGACTTATGAACGAACGATATGGGTCTAATCGTACTCAAATTGAAAGCGTGCCTCAGACCCATAATAAGGAGTCTCGTATTTTAGCAAGCTCTGCATGGGTGCAAAATCATATCTATATGCCACCAAATTGGAGAACTCGATTCCCTGAATTTTATAAGCAGGTGATGAGCTATCAACGTAAAGGCAAAAATGCTCATGACGACGCGCTTGATGTTCTAGCTAGTATCTACGAATTCGTTTGTGGAGATGATAGAAGACCAACATGGGCGTCAAGTAACGAAGAGCCACGACTAGATCGTGCAATAAGTTTCTAAGAAGGAGGAATAAATGAAACGAAGAACTTTTACACTACCAAGGGGGACTCAGTTGACTGGAGATATCATTAAAAAGTTAATTGAGAAGCATAAGAAATATATTGATGACTACGCAAGATTGGAGTCGTATTTTGATAATGACCCTAAAATTAATCGTAAAAAGCCAAACGATATTGTAGTTTATCATAATTTTGCTAGATATATTACAACGCTTAATGTCGGGCATTTGCTAGGCAATCCTGTGCAATATCAAGCCTCAAAAGGCGTGGACATTTCTCCAATTCTTGATGTTTATAAAAGCCAAACCATCTCTGACCTCGACTCTGAAATAGGAGAAGATTGTAGTATGTTCGGGCGTGGCTATGAGCTAGTTTATCTAGATGATGACGGTAATATTTCATCTGCAAAGCTTGATGTTTACAATACAATCGTTGTTTATGATAATACATTTCAACGTAATAAGCTTTTTGCTATTGCCTATACGCCAATCTTGGATTCATCCGGAAACCCTATTGCAGATAATTATGATTTAACTTTCTGGGACGAAAAATATATAACAACAGCTAAGCTTCATGGGGCAGATTTTACTATCACGGAGAAGCCACTACAGCACAATATGGGTTCTGTTCCAGTAATTGAATACGTTAATAATCGTCGCTTCACTGGGGATTACGAATCTGTAATTACTGGGATTGATGCGTATAATATCTTGCAATCAGACCGTGTGATTGACCGCGAGAAGCTTATTGATGCGATTCTTGTATTTTATGGTGTTAATCTTGAGCCAGAAGACAAGGCCAAATTAAAGAGCGAGCGCACCGTTGGACTTCCTCAGGATGCTAAAGCAGAATACGTGATTAAGAATATTAACGAAGCCGATGCTGAGGTTTTACGTAAAACCATTGCTGCCGACATTCATAAGTTTTCTATGACGCCAGACCTTAGCGATGAAAACTTTGCCGGCAATTCTTCGGGTGTGGCTTTGCTTTATAAGCTTTTAGCTTTTGAACAGAACGTGAAGAAAAAAGAACGTTACTTTGAGAAAGGTCTCATGGAACGTTTTAAGCTTTACTCTCACGTACTTCATCTCAAGAGTGAGCTATCTAGCGAGATTTCCACTAAAGATGTTGATGCTATCTTTAACCGTAATCTGCCAAAGAATGACTATGAGGCAAGCCAAATGATTAATAATCTTCGTGGTATTGTCGATTCTGCCTTGCTGGTTAGTCAGTTATCATTCGTGAGAGATGGTGAGGAAACCGTAAAACTTGCCAAAGAGGAATCTAAGCCTGAATTTGATGACAATTACGCTTCTGGCTTCCCAAATTTAGCTAAAAATGATTCAGAAGAGGCTTAATGGTAAAAAAGAAAGCCGTTCCTAATGATAAATACTGGCAAGATCGTGCCGAGGAGAGGCTTTCTGACGCCGAAAAACGCTCTGTACATTATATAAAAGAGATTAATTCCGTATACGATAATGCGAGGTGGAAGATAATCGAGGAGATTAAATCTCTCTATGATAATTACTATAAAAAAGACGCTGGTTTCGATAACGAAAAACTTCGAGCAATTGTGCCAAATGGGACCCTGAAGCAATTCCGTAGAGAGATGAATGAAGCTGGGCTTTCTGACTATCTTCCAGAGAACTACAAGGCTCGTATGACAAGGCTTGAATATCTTTATGCACAGTGTTGGGCGGAGAGTAAAAAAGCTAATATGAAGCATTATAAGCTAGAGACTGAATCTCATAAAGAAACTATAAAGCACGGTTATTATAAGAACATTTATGATACCGCAGTAGGGTTAAAAATAAATCCTGTTTTTTCCGGCTTAAACAGTAGGGCGGTTAATGAAATACTGAATACTCAATTTGTAGCCGGTAATTATTCGAAGCACATCTGGAAAAACACAGATAAACTTGCGCGCACCTTAAAAGAAGTGATTGGCTCAGCTGTGGCTAAGGGTGAGGGGTATGAAAAGACCGCGAGACTCATTAGAACTCGCTTCGACGTCACAAAAAGTGAAGCGATAAGATTAGTCAGAACAGAAACTTGTTATTTTCAGAACCAGGCGGAAATTAAGTCTCTAAAAGAGATGGGCTTCAAAAAATACCAGTTCATCGCAACACTAGATTCGCGTACTTCTGGTGTTTGCAGAGACCACGACAAAATAGTTTTTGATGTAGATAAGGCTCAGGCTGGGTTTAATCTTCCCCCGCTTCATCCGAACTGTAGGTCTACGATTACGGCCTACCTTGGTAAAGAATATGAAACAGACACTAGAATTGCGAGAAATGAGAATGGTGCTAGTGAATATGTAGAGAATATTGATTATGACGAGTGGTTAAAACGTGCTAAAAACGGGACGTTAAGACGAGAGCCTGTCACAGTAAAGCCCGATGTAGCTAGTAGTATCATCAATGCTGGCGGTGTTTCAGCCACATTATCTAACACTGCCACTAAAACAACAGAGCAGAAGGGCTATATTGGGAATAGAAAGCACCTAATCCCAATAATTAAGAAAATGGAAGAATACGATCATATAACTCAAAAAATATCTGAAATATATAAAAAAGATGAGATAAAAGAAGTCTTCCTAGGTTATCCTACTAAAAAATCCGCTGTTTTATTTAATGTAAGTAATAAGACTAAAATATTTTTCATTAAAGATTACGCTCTGCACATGGACAACTCTGGGCATTTTACCGGAAAGGGATATGGACCGCGTGGGCATAATGATAAAAGGCCATTATCTATGGAGGAACTTTCCACAGCGATTTCAATTATTAAAACTGCAAAGAAAGATGAGGTTATCAAAGGAGATATAGTTAGAAAAGCACAGAGGTATTTTATTGTTAGAAAAACTACTAGTCTTCAGCTCATCAATGTTGAAGTTGCTATCGATAATAACGGTAGAATGGATATTGTCAGCATTTACAACACAACTAAAAAATATGTAGATAATTTAAGGAGAAAATACGAGCAATAAAAAACGGGGCCTACACAATCGTAGGTCCCTATTAAGTCGAGGATAGAGTGTACAAGCCCTCAGTCTAACGTCCGAAACCGGTCGACTTACTTGAGTTTATACTATCATGTAGCTTTATCTTTGTCAATTTGATATTCACCTCTGCGGTTTCTATGGTATAATATCCCTAGATCATCTACGACTTGCATAAGTCTTAGTTGGTCTTTTTTTATTTTGAAGCCCCACGACCACTTATGCTGGTCGTTTTTTGATAGAGCAAAAGTAAGCCGAGAGGCGATAAATCGAAAGGAATTGTTGTGCCAACACCAATTATCAATAAAGACGAATCAGCCAGTCAAGACCAAACTGGAACTACTGATGAAAAGAATCAAGGTCAAGAGCCAAAAACTTTCTCTCAGGATGAAGTTAACGAAATTATCTCCAAGAGAGTAAATGAAATTAACGCTAAAAACAGTGAAAAGACTGCTAAGGCTATTGAAAGCGCTCTAGCTGACTACGAACGTAAGGCAAAACTTTCTGAAGAAGAGAAGGCTCATGAGGAGCAAGAACGCTTAAAAAGTGAGCTTGCAAGCAAGGAACGCGACCTGTTAATTCGCGAAAATCGTGCAGAAGCACGCGAACTATTACAAGAGAAGTCGATGCCTAGCATCTTTGTTGACTACATCGTAGACGAAGACCTCGAAAAAACCAAAGAAAATATTAATAAATTTGAAAAGGTTTGGAACGAAGCTGTCGCAGAAGAAGTCAAAAGGAAGTTGATTGGCAGAACTCCAGTTGACCCATCAAGTAGGCCTAACCCAGGTAGAGATGGTGGAAAAACCAGTACTTTGGAGCTTCTCTTTGGCAAGAAAGGATAAAATATGCCAATTACATTAGCTGAAGCGAAGAATCGCAGTCAAGACAAATTAACCGATGTAGTAATCGATGAATTTAAAACTTCACCATTACTAAACGATATGGAGTTTGATAATACCGTCAAACCTCAAGGTGGTAAATCTCTAACTTATTCATACAATCGTATCACAACCCAGCCTACTGCTGCCGGTCGTGCGATTAATGGAGAATACACTGCACAAGAAACAAAGACGAGCAAAGTTTCTGTTGATCTTAAAGTTATGGGCGGTTCTTACGAAATTGACCGCGTTTTAGCTGCAAACGAAAATCAGGTTGTTGAAGAAGTTGAATTTCAATCTAAACAAAAATCTAAAGCTACTGTAGCTGAATTCCATAACCAAGTGATTAATGGCGACTCTGGTGTACGCTCAACCGATTTTGATGGCTTAAATAAGATTTTAACTGGTACTTCTAATGAGGTTAACCCAGCTGCCGCTATCGACTTATCGGACGCTGATAAAATTAAAGCCAATGGCTCTGCTTTCCGATTTATGCTTCGTAAAGCTCTCGGTAAATTAGATGGTAATGCAACTCATATCCTAATGAATAATGATATGTATGCTGCATTTCAATCTGTATTCGATGAAGCTCATGGCTTAGTTATCACGCGTGATGAGGCTGGAAACGAAACTGCTAAATTTGGCACCGCAAAGCTCGTAATCATGGGTTCAAAACCGGGTGGAAATACCCCAATCATTGAAACCAAGAGTCCGACTGGTGAAACCTCAATCTACGCTGTCCGCCTTGCTAAGGACGGATTCCATGGCGTAAGCCCTGAAGGTGATACTTTAATTAAAACGTATACTCCAGACTTTACCGCCCCTGGTGCCGTAAAGAAGGGCGAAGTTGAGTTTGTTGGTGCAGCGGTTCTTAAATCAACTAAGGCTGCTGTCGTTCTTCGTAAAATTAAAATCGCTTAATTAGAAAGGAAACATAATGAAAGCAATCATTAAATCACCAGTTGAGGATTATATGGGAGTTTCAGCTTCTGTGGCTTTTGCTGATGGTAAAGCTGAAGCTGATATTAGTGAGTCTCAGCTTGATTATTTTGAATCTGCTGGCTATAAAGTGGAAATTCTTGAATCCCCTAAGACTACAAAGGCTAAGACTAAGGTCAAAGAAGCAGAATCTCCTGCCGAGGAAGTAGCTGAGGCTGAGGTCGATACCGAAGCTAAGCCAGAAACCCAAGGAAAATAATATGTTAGATAAGAATCAGTTCATTTCAGCACTAAAAGACAAAGTACAAGTCATCCACATCCTCGATAATGAGGAGAGTGAGGCTCTTGCCGGATTTTTAGCGGCTGAGATGGCTGACCGCTTATCTCTATATTTGAATCTTGGCCCTCAAGATATGTTTGACGAAAGGCTTGTTAATATCTCAGTTAGAGTAGTGATCGCATTATTTGAAGAGGTTAAAGATAAACTAATCGGTACAAATACTAACACGAGGGTCAAGTCCTTGAGTGATAATGGCCAGACTGTGACGTTCGATAATGTCGCTAGAAGCTACATTTCATCCACTTCAGACATCGAGCTATTTGGTGGTGTTTCAGAAGTGTTAAAGCCCTACAGGAGGATTCGTGTTTTTTTCTAAGCCAACCCAAGACCTCATCTCGAAGATTTTCTATGATAAGGACATCTATGTCCTAAGCAAAACAGACAAACTAGACGATGAGGGCGGACTGGTTAAAGAGCAAGACACTGACTCCTCGATCGTGCAGAGCTTTAAGGGTAATGTTAATTACACTCAGCTTGGTACACTTCAGGCAGAGCTTGGGCTTGTGGAAAAGATTGATATTAGTATCAGCTGTAGCACTTCCGTAGAGGTTAAATTAGACGATTTAATCAAGGTTAATGGCGTTATCTATCAAGTAACCAGCGTGCTTCCATACGACTCTCACGAGATGATTATGGGGGTAAAATGGCAAGCATAACAATTACTGGATTAACGGAACTAAAAACTAAGTTAAACCGTGCTAAAAACCTCAAATCCTTAGTTCATGCCGTAAATATGGCTTCTGCGGTATTAGAGCAGAAGACTAAACCGAAGATTCCTGTTGATACTGGAGCTTTACGTGGCGGATTAACAATTATCCCAGCAAATGTCCAGGGCGACGAAATCATTGGCGGAGTCCGGAATAACATGGAGTACGCAATCTATGTCGAATACGGCGTTGGTCGTGAAGCGGTAGGAACTCACCCGAAAGCGGAAGGATTTACTTATCGCATGACACCTTGGGTTTACCCGAAAGAAACTAACGATGGCTTAAAGTTCATCAAAACTAACGGCTATAAAGCCAAGGCTCCGATGTACCGAGGCCTTAAAGAAGCCAAGCTCAATATCAAGCAAATTATTAGCCAAGCAGTTTCAGAAAGTATTAGGGGTTAATATGTTTCAACCGAAAGAAGAAGTTTACAAGGCATTAAAGAGTTTGGGTTATTCCTGCCAACAGGGTACTCAAGCAATTTTTACAAAAGTCCCAGCAATTACCTTTTATGTTGGCGAGAATTCCCCTGAATACACCCTGAGTAATGAAATTGCTAAGCAAGATATTGAGATTGTAATTGATATTTTCGCGAACAAGAGTACTGACCTATCTCGCATTCTTAGTGAAGTCGAGGCTAAGATGAGAACGATTAATTATCGACTAACCTACGTGATTGATGTACCAAGTCCAGAAGGTGCATTATTCCACACTAACTGCCGTTTTAGAGCAGTGAAATTCAAATAGGAGAAAAAACCATGGCTAAATCACAGACTATGGGAACCACCCTCACCCTCATAAAAGCAGGTGCAGAACCAACTAACCTAGTTCTTGAGGCGTTGAAATCTATCGGTGAAATTACCGGTGAAAAAGAAGAAATCGATGTGACTACACTCGATAGCGTGGATGGAAAAGAATTCCTCTCTGGTGCTGCCGACTGGGGCTCACAAGACATCGAAGCACTTATCAAAGATGAATCACAAGTTATTAAGCTCCGTGCATTGTTCGATAGCGGTATGGTGCGCGACTGGGAAATCTTAACCCCAGCTAAGCTCAAAATCGCTTACAAAGCCTTCGTGAAGAGCTTTACCTACGGCGAAAAGACCACCGACGGTATTGACGGCTATAAGCTCACTCTCCGTCTAACTGGTAAGCCAGTATTTAGCAAGGTCGCTTAATTAAAACCCTAGTGGGAGGGGTAAATCCCACATCAGAAATTATTTAATCGAGGTTATAAAATCATGGTTCAACTTAATTACAAAGCTTCTAATATTGCTAAGGCTGAAAAAGAGCAAGGTAAAAATTTCTTTAATGAACTTGCGGAATCCCAAACATCAACTCCTTCCGTTTCTGCACTGATGTTCTTATTTACCGCAGGCGGCGGTACCGTTGAAGAATTCGATGAATTATTCAAAAAAGGCGTCGATGAACTTATGCTTATGATTATTCCAGAAATCGCAGACGCTGGTTTTTTAGGAAAGGCAGTGAATTCGAAAATGGTCAAAGCGAGGATGAAGAAAGCCATGGACGAAGCTATGACAGCTTTAGAGAACTCTGGCGAGACAGAGAACGTCTAGCTTTTCAGATAGGTCTTCATCCTGCGGAGTTCTGGGAATTAACTATCGGACAATTTCAGCATTGTCTAGCTGGTTATAAAGACAAGATTGCAGAGCAGGACAAAATGAACCACGCCCTAGGTAATTACGTGAGATATGCATTCCACGCTAAGTATTACCCGAAAGACCCATTTATGGCGAAAGAGGAGACAAACAGGGCGTTTACACGGTCAGAAGACCTCGAAGCGTATATCAAGGCGCAGATTGAACAGGAGAAAAAATAATGGCACAGACAGTAGACGAACTCAATGTCTTAATCAAGGCTCAAACCGAGCAATTCCAGCAAGAAATCGATCGAGTGAATAGAAAGCTCGGTGCGATTTCAAAAGCCGCCACACAGGCTTCTGGTGGGGTTACTGCTGGATTTAAGAACATGGGGATGAAAGCGGCCGCTACTGGTGCCGTTATGGGGGTTGTTTCTGCTATTACTCAAAAAGCTATGGCTGCAATCGCTGCAGGTACAGGCGACGCCGTAAAACGCCTTGACACGCTCAAAAACTTCCCTCGCGTCATGCAGAATCTCGGGGTTGGAGCTAAGGATTCACAACCTGCCATTGATTACCTCTCCAAGAAGCTAGAGGGTATTCCAACCACTCTAGATGAGGCTACTACTGCCGTGCAACGCTTTACCGCTACTAACGGTAATCTGAGGGCTTCCACTGCTATCTATTTGGCGCTTAATAACGCTATTCTAGCAGGCGGTGCAAACGCTCAGCTGCAAGCTTCTGCTATGGAGCAATTACAACAAGCCTATGCTAAGGGTAAACCAGAAATGCAAGACTGGAAGACCCTTATGCAAGCTATGCCAGCCCAACTCAAGCAGATAGCCAATGCCATGGGTTATATGGATTCATCTCAGCTTTATGACGCTCTCCAAAGTGGCAAATCTTCCATGGACGACTTCATGCGTGCCGCCGTGAGATTAAATACTGAAGGTATTAATGGCTTAGGTTCATTTGAGCAGCAAGCAGCAGGCGCTACAAACGGTATTGCTACCTCATTTATTAACATGAGAAACGCCATTGTGCGTGGTATTGCTGCCTGTATGGACGCTATTGGCCAATCTAATATTGCCGGATTCTTCAATGTAGTAAAAGATATTATTTTGACCGCTTCAAACTACGTAGCGGCCTTTATTAAGCTAGTTTTGACCGCAGTGAATGCGATTCGTTCATTATTTGGCATGGGGTCTATCGGAGCTAAAAACGTTGCTTCTTCTGGCGGCCAAGCGGCCAATTCAATGGCAAATGTTGGCAAGGCTGCTCAAGGTTCGACTAAAGATATTGGAAACACCGCCAAGGCCGCTAAAAAGCTTCAGAAACAGCTTGCTGGCTTCGATGAGATGAATGTACTATCTAAGCAAGATACGGGCGGTTCTGGTGGCTCAGGTGGCTCTGCTGGGGGTGGCGGTGCACCAAGCTATGATGTTTCCGGAATTGGGTTCGATGATTCCGGAATCGGCAAGGGCGTTGATAAGGTTAATGAGATTTTTGAAAAACTAAGAGATAGTCTCAAAATTTTCAATTTCGACAAAATTGGAGAGGCGTTCAAGAGATTTGGCGATGATATTAGTAAATTTATTAAGCCTGCAAAACAAATCTTTGCTGATGTTTGGGAAAGAATCAAACCTTTGATTACTTGGGCCGGCAATGAATTACTCCCAGCCTTTCTAAATGCGCTTGGAGGGGCGATTAGATTTTTAGGCAGAGCAATCTCTACGATCTGGAACGCTTATTTGAAGCCTTTTATGGATGTATTTTTAATCCCTATTGCTAACTTCACTGGTGGTGGTATCGTCTTAATATTAAATGCTCTTGGTAACTCATTGAGGTACATTGCCGATAATAAAGGTCTTGCTGAATTTATCATTGGTGTCTCTGTTGCAATCAGCGGCCTTGCGGTCGCAATTAAAGCTAAAAATGCGATTGATGACCTTAGTGCTGGTGTACGTACCCTTCGCTCTGTAATGTTATCGTCTCCTGAGGCTATGGTTGCTATGTCTGCAAAATTAGGCGCACTAAAAACAGCCTTCGTACTAGCAGGCGGTGGTTTTGCAGGGTTTAAGGCTGCCGCAATTGCAGCAGCTGTTGGAACTAAGACAGCTGTTTTAGGTGCATTTACCGCAATTATGGCACATCCTCTAATCTTAGTTGGGGCTGGGATTATTGCTGGTGTTGCGTTTATTTTTGGTAGCGTTAAATCTGCTCTCGAACAAACAGATAGTGCGACTAGAAAAGCTGAATCCGCAGCTAAAGCACTTAAGACTGCCAATTCACAACTTTCTGATGCGACCGAAAAGGTTAAAAACGCCGAAGAGAGCCTTAATAATGCCAGAAAAGCCGCTGCGGATGCTGGACTGCAGCAAATTCAAGCCATTAAAGACCAAAAACAGGCCCAGGCGGAATTATTACAAATTGAGCGCGATAGAGGTGTAACCTACGAATCGTTAAAGTCTCAAGTAGATAATGGGGTGTTGTCATATCAGAATATGACCGCAGCACAGCAAGCTGTTTATGAGGCTGGACTAAAATTAGATTCTGCCAATGAACAAGTTAAGTTGTCTCAAGACAATTTAACTAAGGCCACTAATGACTCTGCTAAGGCCGCAGAGGCACACAAGGCGGCTAAGGATGAGGAATTATCTGCACTGTATGCGAATGCTACTGCACAGGCGGTTATTTCTGGAAAATACAGAAATACTGAGGAGGCTATTAATGCACTCAAAAATGGGACTTTGGAGTACAAAGACGAGAATGGGAATATGGTTAAAGCCAATGTCGATGATATTGGCAGACTAGAAGGCGAGACTAAAAAGAAGTCAAAAGAGATTACAAAAACTTACAATGATAGTATGACTGGTGTCGACCAGGGTTTCTTTGGACCAATGGGAGTGAGCTTAAGTAAAGTTGGAGAAGATATTTCTAATCTTGCAAGTAAGGCCGGTGTTGAATTCGGTAAATTTGCCAATCACGCTAAAACCAAAGCGAGCGAAGCCTGGAACGGTTTAACTTCTGCGTTTAGTGGCGTTGCAAACTGGGCTGGAGAACGCTGGAACGATATCGTAAATGCGTTCAGTGGAGCGTTTCAAGTATTCAGTGATATTGGTCGAAATATCTGGAACGGTCTCAAAGCTGGTATTGGCAATATAGCTAATAGTATGAAGAATATGTTTTCTGGTGCTGTGGACGGTGTTAAAAAATTCTTAGGTATTCACTCCCCGTCTCGTCTCTTTATGGGTATCGGTGACTATATGAGCCAAGGTATGAGCATTGGCTTCGAGTCTAATTTTGGTGACATGGTAAAATCTGCTAGTGAACTGAGCAAAGAAATTGACAGTAAACTTGATTTTGGTCCTGCAGTAAATCCGGATTTCGACATAAAGATTGACCGTAAAAATTCAATCCTAGGCGATTATATCGACGATATGAAATCTGCACCATTTATTCTTAATATTGACGGCGAAAAAGTCTTCGAGGGTGTAGTTGACCGTGCTAATGCTCAGACATTCTTAAGAAATATGGGTGTTTTTGATATTTAATCAACTACTTCTTGTAGTTGGCGGTGAAAATTATTTTAATGGCATGGTAGATTGTATGAACGTGCAGTCGTTCCTAAAAAATGCGAGCGTCCTAGATATTTAGGGCGCCCGCAACTAAAATAATTTATATTATAATCCAACTTTATTTACGCCATACTCGGCTTGCTCTTGCGTGAACTTCTCATATTTCAATTGTTTAATTAAACCGTCACGACTAAAGGAAGTTGTGTCGAGATAATTTTTCGCCTTTTTTGCTGCTTGCTCATTCCAGTCGACAGAGATGTGATCAACTGCATAAACTGCATCAGCTTCCGGGAATTTTTCATATTTCAATTGATGGATGAGTCCATCTCTAGAAAATGCAGTGAAAGACAAGTAGCTTTCAGCTTTTTTAATAGCATTCTGTTGACTAACAGTAGGAGCCACTCCCTTAGAATAAATTACATTAATTGTGCTGCCTTCATTCGTTGATTCATTGGCGGTTACTGATTGCTTGATAAAACCACCTGCGGCCACGGTGTCTGAATATTCTTTAACTTCAACACAATTAACCTTGTTCTGTTCGCACCATGTCGCGATATCGTTGTATTTCATGTCTTTGAAGTCGATAACAGTGACCTGCTTGGAGCTGTGCATTGGGGTAGAAGTGCTATTATCTTTATTTTGATTACCAATAGCAATCAACACAAATACTACGATAACCCAGAACCACCACTTCTTATAGACTGGTTTTTTATTTGACTCTTTTTCTTCCGCCATGCGAAAATCTCTCCTAAAGATTAAAGTTTATTACTTCAAATATACAACAAATACTGTGGTTTACAAGCATAAACCTAATAACCAATGCGAATATTTTTTTGTTTTTTGAGTTGAAAATAAAACCCAACACAAGCCCATCATAAAAGAAAAAGATAGACGCATTATCTGCGTCTATCTGATAGAAAATATGTGTATAAAACAAAATTTAGTTTAATATTATCACTATTCGGACTCAAAAACAACTGTTTGTTTGAATTTCTTTCCTTGTCTATCTATTTCATTAAAGGCAAAGCCAAGCAACATATTAATTGTCATGTTGATTGATAGATTTTGCTCCTTAGATAGTGCTTCGACCCTTTTATACAATTCGGGGTGCATAATTCTCAAAGCGACAGGCTTCATATTGTTCCTTTTCTCTCTTTTTATTGTTAATTCACCTATTGTAGATTTTGCCGACCATCAAGCAGGAAAATTAAACTAATAGATTCACGTTTTAATATTCTATAATAACCGTCCTCACGTGACCGAACGGCATTACTTTTCCGTAAATTTGTTTAGCAAGTGTTTGTATTACTTTGACATCCTCACTCCCGTATATTAAGACATGAACTCGTAAATAGTTCTCTGTTTTTTCCGAGATTTCATAAGGAAAATAGTTACTGATTAAGTTTATAATAGATTCCCATTCGCTAGATTTTTCAGAGCGAACGATGAATTCTACTACCTTAAATTTTGATTTATAGTTCATATTTTCTAAGTGGCCGGCTTTTTAAATCTACTAGCAGAGGTTTTCCTGCTTACTTCTATAATATCAAAAATAATATCATTGTCAATATCAAAATAGTAAAATAATGTAAATAGATACTGTTGTTTTTTTACAACTTTCTGTTGATTAAAATTAAGGCTTATGCTACTATAGGAATACAAGCATATAGTTTTCCCGGAAATTCTATGCTAACTAATTAGCCATTATGTGCTTGTACTTTCATCTCCGGCTTCGTGATAATAGCTCCCTGAAAAGAGCTATTTTTTTGTTTGTATAATACATAAAAAAGAAGTGTCCCCTAAAGAGGGGGCACACTTCTATGAGGTGTTTGTATTCATAGTTAAGAAAAGTTTTCTTTCATCTCCGGCTTCGTGTTCCGAAAACGTCATGAATAGGTGCACACCTTAAACACCTCCTCGCAAGTTGCGCAACTTGCGATTACTTATATTATAATCCGCTCATGGCTACTTTGCAAGTACTTTCTCATAAATTGTAACAAAAATCTAATGCATTTACAGTGTAAACATAACCGCAATAAGAAATTTACTCATATTTCTTATGTTATAATAATTAATCGAAAACAATTATCTAGCTTTTAACCAGTATCATCTAAATCTGTTATAATAGAACTATCTACGACCGTGCTGGGATTCCCCATGGTCGTTTTTATTTGGAGAAAAAATGATAATTTCAGGCGATTTATTAAAAATTAACGGAAAATCAGTGGTAGGGCTTAAAACCTATAAGATCACTCGTGCCAAACTGTATTCAGACGCTGGTCGAAACCTCAATGGTGGCCTTTCTGCGACTTTTATTGGCGTATTTCCGAAGCTAGAACTAGAAATTGGTGGGGTTTTGACTAAAGAGCGTGTTGCTGAACTCTGTGGGCTGTTAGATCAAGGATTTTTCAATGTCGAGTATTATGATCCTAAATCCGGAACTACAAGAAGCGGCGCTTATTACGCCTCAGATTACTCAGTGGAGCTCCTAGAGCGCCAGAGGGGGCTTTACAAACCGTTTACGGTGAATTTAATTCCTATGGAAAGGATTTAACATGATAAATGTAACCGATAAATTCAAGCAAGCAATGAAAGAGCCAGTTAAAATGGTTACCGCTTCGCTAGTTTTAGACGATAATACCGTAATCACCGGCCAAGACAAACTTATTAAAATTACCATCGATTCCTCTGGCCACCTATTTGGCACGGCTACTTCTGTAATTAATATTGAGCTATTTGGTACTGATTATAATCTAGTTGACCATACATTTAGCGTAGTAGCTAAAACGCTTATTGACGCCGTAAATGATACTTGGGAAGAAGCTAATCTTGGACTATTCTACGTAGAAGAATCCACTGCTGATTTTGAGAAGAAGACTACCAAGATTAAAGGTTACGACCTTATGGGAAAGCTTGCTAAAACCCCATACAATTCCGGCACGATCCAATTCCCTTGCACGGTCAAAGAGCTAATCAATCAGCTTGCTGGACGCTTTGATTTCACGGTCGATACTAATCTGCCAGGAGAAGGCGGCATTATGCGTAAGGAAATGCTCGATGTCATGCCTGCTGTAGAGGAAACAGCGTGGGTAAGACACGTGCGCTTTGATCGCCCTTTGCGAATTTTGATGGACGGCATGAAACAGGAAGGTGTAGTAATGACAGCAGAATAAGTTGAAGATAAGTTCGAATAGGCATAAGAAGCGTTCTGTTATTTATACCCAAATTTCTGGTTTCGGTTTTCTTATTCTTTACTATCTATTCATACTTAAGTCGTAAAATGATTGCAAGAAATGTTGCTTTCTCCAAAAAAATATTGAGTAATTATGATATCAGAACAAAACAAGGTAAATTTTTATCAGTCGCAAGCTCAAATAGTAAGTGACCGTATTACGAAGCTAAAAGCCCAAAGTCGTCGCCTGATGGTAGGCAATATAGCTTCGTTTATGGCTGCTTTAGGTTGCATTATATTGCTTACATTAACTGATACGGCTTGGAAACAAACGACTGAAATAGTGCTTGCCATTGCCTTTTTTGCACTTTATATTTTCATTCGTATTCGCGATGCGCGTAACGACGAAGCCATAAAGCATCAAGAAGATCTACACGCAGTTTACCTCAATGAGCTGAAAGCTGTTGCAGGTAACTATGCAAGTTTTGACGACGGCCAACGTTATGTTGATTCCCGTCATGCCTATACGTTCGATCTTGATATTTTTGGGCGCGATAGTTTATATCAGCGTCTTTGTCGTACGGCTACCACAGGGGGTAGTGATGCCATAGCAGCGCGTTTGTCAAGCTTAGACGGACAGCAGCAGCCACATACGTATAATGAGACTTATCGCAGACATATTGAGCAACTGGCTCGTAACGAAGCTTTTCGAAGTGAAGTAATATCGTATGGTGTTCGTGGAAAAATCGACACTCAAGCCATTAGTCATGTTCTCGGGCAAATGCTGTCGTTTAAGCTTCCACGCGCCGTAAGTCACCCCTTCGTGCATGCTTTGGTATGGCTCAATCTGGCAGGATTTTATGCCAGTATTGTTTTGGCCATCATGGGAAAACTGAATGCGATGATACCTATTTGGTGGGGTGCGTTGCAGTTTTTTGTGGTATACCTATTGTTAAACCATACTATGGTGAAACTCTCGGCAAAGATTAATAGCTTGCATCATCAGCTTACGAAGCTGTCAAAATTGGCTCGTCTGATAGCGCCTGAGGAAGCAGGGGCTTTTGATGAGCTTAATAAGTTTCTCGACGGATTAGATAAACGCGGCAATATTTTGGGGCTATTTTTTGTGGATAGCTTTGCTCTTTACGACTTTTTCTTGTTACGCCGTTTTGCTCTATGGCGCTTGTCAATGGATCTTGACCGCTGGATAGAACGTATTATACGTACTGATGAAGATGTAACGGTAGCCACATTACTTTACAATAATTCTGAAACGTGCTGGCCCAATGTGGTAGATAGTTCGCAGGTAACGTATGAGGCGCATGATATTTATCACCCATTTCTCGGTGTAAAAGCGGTGAAAAACGATTTCACACTGGCTGATCGGAATTACTATATCGTCACGGGCGCTAACATGGCAGGCAAGAGTACCTTCCTGCGCGCGATAGGAGTAAACTATGTTTTAGCCATGGCGGGAATGCCTGTTTTTGCACGTGAACTAACGGTTTCGACGTTCCGTCTTTTCAGTAGTATGCGAACCTCTGACGATTTAGCACACGGCATAAGTTATTTTAATGCCGAATTGTTGCGTCTGCAGCAGCTTATTGATTATTGTCGGCCTACTATTGGCGAAACCTCTACACAGCAGAGCACGCTAATTATCTTAGACGAGATACTGA
>ERZ772974.840-NODE-840-length-21385-cov-14.297515_pt1:0-20000 | contig 21385 bp, 16 predicted proteins | sample MGYA00580671_ERZ772974 | MGnify/ENA primary metagenome ERZ772974 (study PRJEB29015, sample SAMEA2738065) | human oral metagenome | biome: human oral; feature: human-associated habitat; material: saliva | place: China | collected 2218 ... | reverse complement strand
CCTAGCCATACCTCAATATTATCAGAAATCGCCGTATTGATTTTCTTAGCGCGCTCAGGTGTGGCTAAAATTTGCTGGATCTCATTCTTTTTCTCAGCCTCCGCTACAGTTTCCTCCTTATGCTTCAGAGTCAACTGATCTAGCGATACTCCGCCAAGCTGTAGTTTTACAGCTTCGGCAGTGTCATAATCTAGTCCAGTGCGTGTCGCAATCTGGTGGGTAAAACTACGTCCGCCAATTCCAAACATCTTCGTTCCTTCGACGCCACCATCATCAACTACTGCAATATCAGTTGTCCCACCGCCAATATCCATCACGATGGCAGAAAAATTCGACTCTAATTCATTTCCAAGACAAGCGCGACAAACCGCAAATGGCTCTACTGCCACCGCTAATAGATCAAGATTTAACTCTGCACAAACCTTTTCAATCGCCGAAATATGCACAAGTGGTGCAAAAGCCGTATAAAACTGGATCATTAAATCTGATCCCTTGAATCCAATCGGATTCGACACTTTATATCCATCAATCGACAGGGAAACAATTGCAGAATTAATTAAGCGCACCTCAACTTCAGGGTTATCAGTCTCAAGTGCAATCTCTTGTTTAGCCTGCTCGCCAGCCTTATCTTGTACTCGCTGAATAATCAGCTGCATTTCTTGGTCGGAAATCGGCTTATTGCTATCCTTGCGACGATACCTCACAGTTCGCGTATTACCTTTAATTAGTTCGCCAGCAATCCCCACTACGCAAGTTTTTGAAATCACCCCAGCCATCCCCTCAGCATTAGAAAGCGCCTTCTCACAAGTTGAAACTACAGCCGGGATATCGGCAATCGCACCAGCATACATATTTCCCATATTCTGGTGTTCCTTACCAACCCCGATCACGATCAGATTATCATCCTCGGTTCGCTCAGCAATCACTGCTTTTACAAACTCCGTACCAATATCAAGCGCCAAAATCACATTCTCAGGTTTAATCTTGCGTGGTTTTTCGTTTTCTAAATTAATCTCGGACATATTGTATAAGCTTATTTATAACTATTATATCACAGACTTTTCTCATAAGGCTGTTGCTATTTTATTTATGGCTTGCTATAATATAAACACACTTGATACTTGAATCATCCGGCCGAAAGGTCGGATATTTTAGACTCAACTCAAGCTTTAGTTTAAAAATAAAATTTCATAGAAAGGAAATATGGAAGGTTTAGACCTAAAACAAATGTCCTCAATGGTTAAGGTGATCGCTGAGGAAAAAGGACTTCCAGAAGAGTCCGTCCTTAATATTATTGAAACTGCCATTGCTGCTGCCTGGCGCAAAGAGAATGGCGATAAGGACATGAATGTCCGTGCCGTGCTAAATCTTGACAATGGTGAAGCCGAAGTCTTTGTTGCTAAAGAAGTGATCGAAGATGGTTTGGCTTATAATCCAGCCACAGAAATTCCAGCCGACCTCGCCGGCGGTAAAGAAATCGGTGAGATTGTTGAGGAATCCCATAAGGTAGCTTCCTTTGGTCGCGTCGCGTCAATGACCGCCAAGCAGGTGATTGTTCAGCGTCTTCGTGAGGCAGAGCACGAGGCAATTCTCACTGTTTACGAAGATAAAATCAATACCATCGTCAATGGTACTATCGCTCGTGTTGAGCCAAAGCTAGTTCGTGTTGACCTCGGTAAAGCCACTGGCATCATGCTAAAACAAGACCAAATTGAAGGTGAATTTTATAAAGTTGGTTCACGTATCAAGGTTTTGATTAAGGCAATTGAGCGCAATGAACGTGGTGCTGATCTCTTAGTTTCTCGTGGTTCTGCTGAATTTATCAAACAGCTCTTTGTCCAGGAGGTCCCTGAAATTGAAAATGGCACCGTTGAGATTCACGCCATTGCCCGCGAAGCTGGTCGTCGTACTAAAATCGCTGTTTCTTCCACCGTGCCAGGTGTTGACCCAGTTGGTACATTTGTTGGTGGTCGTGGTATCCGTGTTCAGGCCGTCATGAACGAAATTGGTGACCGTGAGAAAATCGATATCGTCAACTGGAGCGATAATATGTCTGAATATATTCGCGAAGCCTTGAGTCCAGCCGAAATCGTGAAGGTTGAACTTGAAGAAAAGCGCGCTAAGGTCTATGTCACCGAGGATCAGCAATCTGTTGCTATTGGTCGTCAGGGGCAAAACGTCCGTCTCGCCTCAAAGCTTACTGGCATTGAGCTCGACATTGAACTCGCTGAAGCTCCAAAGAAGAAAAAACGTGGCAACGCCGAGGATTCACTTCTTTCTGCTCTTGAAGATAACTCTGAAGACGAAGCCTAGTTCTCATTACAAAAATAGACCTCCAAGAGGTCTATTTTTAATGTTACTAAATTAGTTTTTGAACTTTCTCAAATTTTCCACGTTCTAGCTTTCCTAATTTGTAATGGCCAAATTCAATACGGTCAAGGTCGGTCACCTCATATCCTAGCGCCGCAAATGTTCGGCGAATCTGTCGATTTCTCCCCTCGCTCATCTCGACTTGCAACCGTTTTCCAGAAATCTTACCATTTTTATCAGCTAATTTTGTAATAAAAAGCTTACTTAGACCATCCGGTAAAGTAATTCCAATATCCGAAATCATCTGCTGATGCAATGGCGCGAGTGGTTTATCTAGTTCCACAATATAGGTTTTAATTTTGAAAAATTTTGGGTGCGTCATTCGGAAGGCAAAATCACCATCGTCAGTCAGAAGGATCAGTCCAGAACTTTCCTTATCTAATCGCCCCACAGTCTTTAGGGCTTGTAGATTCTTTGGCAAGAGTTCATATAAGGTTGGCGTATCCCCCTGGCGTCTCCTCGAAGAGACATACCCGCGAGGTTTATTTAAAATCAAGTATGTATAGTTATGTGAAAAAGCCACATTCTTTTTGTCGACCAACACTTTTGTATTGTCATCGATTTGCATACCAAATTCCGCAATCTTACCGTCCACGGTTACGCGGCCACTAGCAATTAAATCGTCGGCCTCACGTCGCGATATCCCAATTCTCTCAGCTAAAAACTTATTTAAACGCATATTATAAATATATCATATATGAGATATTCTAAACTGTTCCCATGCCGCCTAAAATTTGATCCATTTGGTCCTTAATATTCATACCGGAGTCGTCTGTTACGGAATTTATCGAGTATGAGTCATTAGTAAGATTTGATCCTATGGTTTGACTAGATTGCATAGGCTGGGATGGCTGCACAGGCTCTGCCGGCTGCATAGGCTGCATAGGTTCAACCGGCTGCATAGGCTGTATAGGTTCAACCGGCTGCATAGGCTGAATAGTTTCAGCTGGCTGCATATTTTGCATATTCTGAACCGGCTGGGCTGTCTGTATAGTCTGTTCGGCTTGAACCGTTTGAACCGGCTGGACCGGCTGAACCGTTTGAATCGGCTGGATCGTTTGAATTTGCTGAGCTGGTTGGATAGGTTGGACAGATTGAATCGGCTGAGTCTCAGGAGTACTTTGGTTCATTGGCATCGCAGTACCAGGTTGAATAAAGTCAGCTTGATTTACAGCGGTGTTCTCTGGTTTAGCATCCAATACCTCATGTACCGCATTAACCACATCTTCAATACCAACTTGTGATTTTACGAGAAAACGGTCAGCACCGAGAGCTTCTCCACGCTCTCTTTGATCCTCAGAGGAAAGCGCGGTCATCATAATCACCTTAATATCTTTAGTTTCAGGAGTAGACCTTAAAATGTCCAACATATCAAAACCAGAAATCTTTGGCATCATAACATCAGAAATAATCAAATCCGGTTTTTCCTTGACCGCAAGTGCTAGTGCCTGTTCGCCGTCGCCAGCCGGTACAATCTCATAACCCTCGGCCGTCAAGCGAATTCCATAAATTTCTCTTAAACTCTGATCGTCCTCGACGAGTAATATTTTTGCCATATCATTCCTTTTAATTATTTAATGGTGGTACTTGATTAAAATTATTAACGCTTGGGGGTGTTGTCTGATTTAAGTTTTGCGGAGCCTGTGGAGATACTGGCTGACTATTAATCATTGGCTGGGAATTGATATTCTGTTGATCGCTGTGTACTGGTTGCTGTGCTGGAGTTGCGATAAACTGTTGCTCTGAGTTGGTAACTGGTCGTTGTATCATTGTTGAAAGTGGTTGCTGTGTCGTCGTTGCAAGCGGTTGTTGAGTTGCTATTACAGTAGGTTGTACTGTCGGTATTGCAATAGGCTGCTGAGTTGGTGTTATGACAGGCTGTTGAGCTGGTTCTATAACTGGCGATTGTGCTTCGGAATTTGCTGGCGCTGCAGGCGCTTCGGATACTGTAGGTGTTACGGTTGCAGTAGGCACTGCGGGCGCGGCGGATGCTGCAGGTGCTACGGATACTGCTGGTGTTGCAGTAGTCACAGGTGCGGCGGATGCTGCAGGTGCGACTGTTGCCGTAAATGTATTAGGAGTTACGGGCACCACAGGATTCACCGGTGCGTCAACCGTCTCAGAGGCGTTAGTCGTAGTAGGCGCGACCGGTGTATCAGTTGGACTGGCCACGATAGGGTTCTGTGATTCTTGAGTTTCAGCTTGTGGCACAGTTGGAGTTGCTTGTTTTTGTGTACTCATTGCCTCAATGTTTGAAGCAATCTGTTTACGCCTCTGATATTCCTCTGCGGTAATACGAGGGAAGGACAGGTAGAAGGTCGACCCTTCACCAAACGAACTCTCCGCCCAAACTTTTCCACCCATGGCTTCAACGCGCTGTTTAACTAAATAAAGCCCCAAACCAGTCCCGCCAACGGTGCGCGTTTGTGAATTATCTGCACGATAAAACTTTTGAAATACATGCTTCAGGTCATCAGGAGAGATTCCAATCCCAGTATCTGTCACGTTAATTAAAACGCGATCATCATCTCCACGTACATTCACCCAAATTCCACCACCCTCGGCAGTATATTTAATTGCATTTTCCACTAGATTGTTTACTGCCTCGCGCAAAAAATCAATATCCACACTGGCATAAACTTCCTGGTTTAAAAACCTACCATTTCCACTTGTACTGGTTCCGTTTGAGCCAAAAGTATAGTGAATACCTTTTTCGCTCATTTGTGGCACTTGGCCATTGGCGATCGAGCGTACGGTAGAAGTCATTTCAACAGGTGAAAGTTGTACGCGAATTTTTTTATCATCCAGTTTTGTCACATCGAGCAGATCTTTAAATAAGCGTCCCAGATGTTTTGAAGATGTATGTGCTTCCTCGAGATATTTACGAGCGCGCTCATCGATGGTTGCAGTTTTTGGGTTAAGTGCGAGTCCCAAGTATCCCTCAATCGAGGCTACTGGGGTCCTCATTTCATGAGAAGCTGTAGAAATGAATTCGGTTTGCTCACCTTCCTCTTCCAGCTCACGTGAGATGTCTCTCAAGGTAATAATTCTTTCATTTTGCCCAGAATTTGTGCTCACAACACTAATTGCCACAGGTTTTCTTTGTTCAATTAAATTCACTAATACAAAATCACGTGTGGAGTATTTTTCACCTGAATTTATCGCCAAAAGTACCGGGTTTACACTATCTTCAAGTTTCATTCCTTCACCATTTTCGAGTCTGAGAAGCGAGCTTATTTGAACATTCAAAATAGCCGAAGTATCAGTTACGCCGAGCATTCGCATGGCTGCTGGGTTAGCCAGTAGTACTACTCCCGAAGGATGTACAATAATCACACCTTCCTCAATTGAATTTAAGACAAGATTAGCTAGTTCCGTCGTATTGCCATTGCTAGGCTCCGCTGGATTTCTTACCTCTTTTTTCTTTGCAAAGCTAAAAATACTCATCCTCTAAATTTTAACATAAAAGTTTTGTAATGTGGTAAAATCGGTGCATGAATAAGGACATCTACTACATTGAGCCAGAAGATGATATTACCGATATTATCAATCATCTTAAAGGCTCCAAGCAAAAAGTCGTCGCTCTCGTTCCGCCAAAAAAACTTAGCGTCTTACGTAGTGCGATTAATCTAAAGTTGATCGCCAAAACAGCCAAAAATCTTGATAAGGCCGTTGTAATTATTACATTAGATCCTGTATTGATGAAACTTTCTGCTGCCTCTGGTCTGCCATTTTCAAAAAATCTACAATCACGACCGGTGTTGCCGAGTGAATATAAAGATTCTGCTGCCATTCATAAAACCGTGGCTGCCTCACAGGCAATTAGCGAGATGAGTGAAGATTCCTCTGATGTCCAGGAAGAATCCATTCAAGCTACCGAGTCTGCCTTAAATAATAAAAAGGAAAATATTCCTAAAGATTCGGCTGCAAAAGAAAATATTAAAAAACCAGCTACTTTAGGAAAAACTAATAATATTAGACAAACTCCATCTGATGCCGAAGCAGCTACCATGAACCTTGATGCAAACGAAGTAGAAGAAGAGTCTGATGGTGAAGAGAAAGCAGTCAAAAAGATCCCTAATTTTGATAAATTACGCAAATGGCTAGTTCTCGGTGTGGCGGGCTTAATTGTCTGTATTACAGGTGGCATATGGGCCTTTGTCTTTGCACCTGCCGCCAAAATTTCAGTCAAAATCAAGACCACGCCAGATAATTTCTCCGAAAATATCACCTTTGCAAGTGCTGCTGATCAGGCCTCAAACAAAGATGGCAAGATTCTACTCGAGACTGAGACCTTGGAGAAAGAAAGCTCTGTTGAATTTGACGCAACTGGCGAGCGAAATGATGGTAATAAAGCAACTGGTCGCCTCACTCTTACGGCAAACTTCAGTTTCTCTACCTCAAGCGCCACTCCAAGTGCACCAGATCGCATCACCGTCCCAATCGGTAGTGCTTTTGCGAAGGGAAATCTCAATTATCTTACCGTAGTTACCACTGAATTTAGCTGGGATGGCTCTACGACCAGTTGTACCGTCCGCACCACAAACACTTGTCAAATCCGTAAAACTGTTGATGTTGTTGCCTTTGAAGGTGGTACTCGTTTTAATATTGATCCAATCGCCTCGGGCTGGCAATCATCCGTTGAACACGTCGATGCTTTTAACTCTACTGCGTTCACTGGTGGTACTGACAAGGTTGTCAAAATCGTCACTGCCGCCGATGTTGAGAAAGCTAAAGTTGCACTTTCACAGCTTGATGAAGGAAAAGACGATCTATTTGCCAAAGTCAAAGATTCAGATTTGCGTATTGACGCAAGCTATAAGAAAACTCCAGGCGAGGCTACCTCTAGTCCAGCCATTGGTGAAGTAGCAAATGGTGGTAAAGCAAAGTTGACTGCTAAAATTAAATATACTGTCAATATTTTGGATAAATCTGCTGTCGAAGAGTATATTAAAACACTCGTCAGTAGCCGACTCGGTAGTGATCAAAAAATTTATGAAATTAGTTCACTCTTCATCGAGCGTTTTCAAGAAAATAATGCCGCTTCAGCTAAGTTAAAGGCAGTCGTAAAGACTGGTCCGGAAGTTTCCGAAAAAACCGTACTCGATAAATCTCTTGGCAAGAAAATTGGTGAGGTTACCACCTTGATTAAGTCAATCAATGGTGTGAGTGAGGTTAAAGTTGACACCTCCTTCCCATGGGTTCGCAGTATCCCGGAGGATATTAATAAGGTTAGTGTAAATATTACAATAGAAGAAAATAACTAGGGGGATTATGAAAATTATTGGACTCGACGTAGGTACAGTGAGGATTGGCGTGGCGCGCGCTGATACCGCTACAAAAATTGCTATTCCAGATGGTTTTATTAACGTTAATGGACAGGAAATTTCTGAAATCCAGCGCAAACTCAGGCTCTATAATTCAAACATTCTAGTCATGGGAATGCCGCGCAGCAATAACGGTAACCAGACTGCTCAATCTGAATTTGTTAAGCAATTTGCAAGACAAGTGGCTGCCACTATTCCAGGTCTCAAAATCTATTTTCAAGACGAATCACTTACTTCTGTTGAAGCTGAGCGTCGATTGAAGGCTCGCAAAAATAACTACCAAAAAGGCGAAATTGATGCCGAATCAGCGTCTATTATCTTGCAGGATTTTATAGAGCGAATGCAGGTGGCCCTAAACAATCAACAGTCGCTCGCGCCAGCCTCTTTGGGGGAAGCAGGTAGTAATTCAGATAACCAAAATCCTGCCTCGAATTTTGCCAAGGAGGAAGAAGTGGCTAGCTCAAAAAGTTCCAAAAAACAACCCAAAAAGAATTCGTTTATGAAAAAAATAATAATCGCTCTGGTTATTTTATTGACCGTAGCTGGCCTCGGCGTTTTTGGTGCTTACACCTGGTATGAAAAACAATTAGCTGCTCCTAAAAACTTTAGTTGCAAGTTTAATTCGCCGGCCGCAGCCGCCACTAGTGAAGGTAGCGAAGAAAATCCCGACTGTCACTATCAAAAGTTTGAAATAAAGACTAATCAAACCATAAGTGATATTGCTGAAAATCTCAAAAAAGCTGGCTTAATCAGATCCGATTTTGCCTTCAAAACTTATCTAAAATTATCCAGTAAATCGGCCAAGATCAAGGCTGGCACCTACAGCCTTCGCGCCAATCTTTCCGCCAAGGAAATCGTGGAGCAGATGGAAAAAGGTGTCGCCTCAAGTGAAGTTTTTAATCTCACGGTTTTGCCAGGTGAAACCTTGAAGGAAATTAAACAGAAGTTGATTAAACTTGGATATTTATCTGAGCAAATCGATACGGCTCTGCTTAAAAAATATGATAGCCCAGTTCTTAAGGGGCTTTACGATAATGAAGGCAAGCTAACTAATCCTGCACAACCAGCAAATGTTGCCCTCGAGGGGTATCTCTATGGCGAAACCTATCAATTTTATAAAGGTGAAACCGTCGAACATATTTTTGAGACCATGATTAATCAACTAAACAGCGTAGTTGTTGCCAATAATATCGAAGAAAAGTTTCAAAAACGTGGCTTTTCGTTGCGTGAGGGGTTAATTCTAGCCTCGATTATTCAAAAAGAGGCTCATTCCGAGGATATGCCAGGTGTTTCTATGGTTTTTCAAAACCGCCTCAAGGTTGGTATGACGCTTGGGTCTGACGTGACTGCCACCTATGCTGCTGATCTAGTTAATCCGAACCGCGACCGGAATGATCCGAACAATAATCTTCGCGTACTAGAAACGGATAATCTTTATAATACGAGAAAACACACTGGACTCACTCCTGGCCCAATTTGTAGCCCCGGAATTACCGCAATTTTAGCCGTTGCTGAACCAGATGAGAATAAGAGGTCGATGCGCTATTTCTTGACAGGAGACGATGGAAAGATGTATTATAGTGTAACCGATACTGAGCACACACAGAAGATCCGCGACTACTGCCAGAAACTCTGTAGTGTAGGGCTCTAGGTGGATTATCGGCATATTATGACAGCAAGAAAAAATCACAAACGATCATTTATTAAGCGAAACCTCAAGGTTTTGCCATATCTATTTATCTTTCTCGCCGTGCTTGGCGTCGTTAATTATGGCTCAAAAAATAAGCACGTTGATGAAGCAACTAATAACCTTAATCTTCAGTCGATTGCTAAGAAGGATTACGCCGTCTCAACTGACCAACTTTCTGAGTTCTATGTCGTATCCGAGCTAGCTAGTAACATGAGCCTAGCCTCCTCGGAAGTTGTAAACGTTAATTATAACTCCCTCACTACTTTGCGCGACTCCGGTCAGGTCTCTTCTGAGAAGATGGAGAAGCCAATTGCTCCACTTTCCACGAACTGTCTCAAAGTTGGTGCCATTTCTTATACGGTGCTCGAGGGAGAGACCATCGCCTCAATTGCTGCTAAATATGCTGCCTGTGGCGTAACCGACACAATGGTCCGTTGGTCAAATAACTTTAAAAATACCTATGAACCTAAGGCTGGTGATAAAATCTATCTCCCGTCTCGTGCCGGATTTGTTTATAAAATCAAAAATAACGACACGATTGAATCTGTGGCAGCCAAATATGGTTCAAAATCAGATGAAATTATTGCAGCAAATAACCTCGAATTAAATCAGAACCTGGTTGCTGGTGAATATATCCTCTTACCGGATGGTAATCTTCCGGAAGCCGAACGCCCGGATTATGTGGCCCCTCGTTACACCAACTCTCAGTCTCAGAGCTACACTCAATCTGTTTATTATCGTACCTATTGGACCTCAGCAAACCAGATGCCATGGGGCTGGTGTACCTGGTATGCCTGGCAGCGTCGCTACGAACTCGGTGGTGGTTATGTGCTTCCAGGTGGTCTCGGTAACGCTAACACTTGGGATAATGCGCTTGTAAACAGTTTTCCTTCAAGCCGCGGTTCCAACCCACAAGCTGGCGATGTCTTCCAGACTGATGTTGGTTGGTATGGTCACGTCGGTATTGTGGACTCAGTTAATGACGACGGCACGATCACTATTTCAGATATGAACGGTATCGCCGGCTGGGGCCACGTTGGTCGAAAAACTATCCCACAAAGTGTCTGGTCCAGTTACCTCTTTATTCATAGCCGTTAAAATGGTAAAATATACCTAATATGTTTTGTGATACTGCAAAAGTTAGTCTTAAGGCGGGAAAAGGCGGTGATGGTGCCGTATCTTTTCGTCGTGAAATTTACATCAACAAGGGTGGTCCAGACGGCGGCAATGGCGGCAAAGGTGGCTCCATTATTTTTGTCGCAGATAAAGATACTAATACACTCATCGACTTTCGCTTCAATCCAATCCTTACAGCAGAAGACGGCGGTAATGGCTCTGGTACTCGCAGTGCTGGTCGCTCTGGGAAAAATCTCATCGTCGAAGTCCCAATCGGAACTGTGGTTAAGCGCGACGGTAAAGTAATTGCCGACCTCACTCACGACCGTGAGGAGGCGGTTATTGCAAAAGGCGGCGACGGTGGCTTTGGTAATGCCCACTTCAAATCAAGTGTTCGTCAAACCCCAATTGTTGCCGAAGTTGGTGAACCAGGAGAAGAATTTGAGGCTGAACTAGAACTAAAACTCCTAGCCGACGTTGGTCTCGTTGGTTTGCCAAACGCCGGTAAGTCTACTTTTCTCTCCATCGTGAGCAACGCAAAACCAGAGATTGCCGACTATCCTTTCACTACCCTCACGCCAAATCTCGGAGTTGCTACCATTGATCGTCATGACATCTTAATTGCCGATATTCCTGGTCTCATTGAAGGAGCCGCTGAGGGGCGCGGTCTCGGTCATGCATTCTTGCGTCATGTTGATCGCACTGCCGTTTTGCTCCATCTTGTCGATGTTTACAATAATGATGCCGGTGAAGCCTATCGCATTATTCGCAACGAACTTGATAAATATTCAGATCTCAAAGATCGTCCTGAAATTGTGGCTCTCACAAAATGTGAAGGCGTTGATAATGAAATTATTGAGATGCAGTCACAGTCCATTCGTGAGGTAAATCCAAACGCTTATATTTATAGTATTTCTGCCGTATCTAAAAAGGGTGTAGAGGAGCTTCTTCGCGCACTTTGGCAGGATATTAAAATTGCTAAAGAGAAGCAGCAAAAACAAGAACAGGAAAATGTTACTGCAGATATAATTCTCGAGGATGACACGAATACTAAGCATCAAATCACCAAGGACGGCGTAAAAGGTGTTCCGGTTATTTCTCTAAGTTCACATGAATTAAAAAATACCTGGACTGTTACGCGTGGTGAAGACGGCGTATTTCATGTCACTGGTGAGAAGATTGAAAAGTTTGCTCGTCGCACGGATATGGGGAACTATGCTTCGGTCAATCGTCTGCGAGATATTATGAAGAAGCTTGGGATCCGTGCTGAACTCACTAACCAAGGTGCCACGCAGGATTCCATTATAGAAATCTCCGGCAAAACCTTTCCTCTTGTTGAGCAATACTAGGCGGATTTTGAAAAAACTAGAAATAAGCCAGTATAAAATAGGCGGATTTTTAAAAAATAAACTAGAAATAAACTAGTATAGTAAAATGAATAACACTAAAAAATACTCCGGAAGGAGTATTTTTGCGCTGATGCGCGCCCACCCTGGGGCACATTGTTTTGTTTTAATTCGCTTTTTGTTTTTAATGAAATCTCCACACTCCACTATTTTTTGATAAGCGGAACCCCGTGAAGCGTATCAGCTTATGCTTAATATATCCTATGAAAGGTGTGATGTCAAGCATCTTTCTCTAAAATCACATAAAAATCATATATGATATAATATTTTAAATGGCAAAAGTCAAATTTACGATTATTACGCTTTTCAAGGACGCTCTTCTGCCTTATTTATCAACTTCCATGATGTGGAAAGCTAGTGATAAAGGCGTTGCAGAGTTTAATTTTGTGGACCTTCGTGATTTTGGTCTTGGTCCACACAAATCAGTCGATGACACGCCTTATGGAGGTGGCGATGGCATGCTGCTGCGCTGTGAGCCGGTTTTTGCTGCAATTGAAAAGGTCAAACAGGAAGACCCGACTGCTAAAGTTATTTTACCAACTCCAGCAGGTCGCATCTGGTCACAACAAATTGTCCGTGAATTTGCTGAAAAAATCGAGACGCAGGCTGAAAACCACTTTATCATCCTCTGTCCTCATTATGAAGGCTACGATGAACGCATTTTAACTATTGTGGACTATCAAGTTAGTCTCGGTCAGTTTGTTTTGACTGGTGGGGAATTACCGGCACTGATTATGGTCGATAGTATCGTACGAGTTTTGCCAGGTGTTCTAGGTGGAGAAAACTCTGCAATTATTGAAAGCTTTTCCGAAGGAAATACAATAGAGTATCCTCAATACACTAAGCCTGCTGAGTTTCGCGGCATGAAAGTACCTGAAATTCTGTTATCAGGCCACCACGCCAAAATCAAAGAATGGCGCGACGCCCATCAGCGTCCCTCGCTCTAGTTCTCGAAATTACCACCTAATCTCCACTCTAGAGATCTTCTAAGTATCACCACATGCTATAATTTATCCAATGGATATTACTGCAAGATTGGAGGTAATTAAGGGTGTTGGCCCAAAAACTGCCGAGGCGCTTGAAAAGCGTGGCTTTCGCACTCTTAAGGATCTACTGTATTATTTTCCTCGCAGCTATGAAGACTACCAATCTCAAACGAATATCGTCGATATTAAGCCCGGCCGCGTCATCCTCCGCGGAAAAATTCGTAATTTAAAAAATCTCCACACTCGTCGTCGCAATTTTGTAATTACGCAAGGGGAAATTTATGATGAAACTGGAGCGGTTCGAGTGGTTTGGTATAATCAGCCATATCGCATCAAGAATTTTGATGAAAAAACTACTTATTATTTCACTGGTCAGTATGATTTTAAATATAATCGCTATCAAATCACCGCTCCTACTGTTGCTGCGGCAGATGAAATTGAGCAAAAAGTAGATGGATTCCAGCCAATTTATTCAGCCAAAGGAAGTTTCAATTCCGCCTGGTTCAAAAAGCTCTTTGAAAAGATCAAGCCCTCATTTTCTGCTACAGTACCCGACCTTCTTCCTCTGGATTCGGCTCCAACCTATATCAAAAAAGGCTCAAGAAATCAAGCGCTTTTCAATATTCATTTCCCTAAACAAAAAGAAGATGTGGATCAGGCAAAAAGATACCTCAGCTATGAGGAAATCTTCGAACTAATTCTCGCCAGCCAACTCAATCGCCAAGAAAATCAAAAGCTCCGCGCTAAACCTCTAGCCTTTAACCTGGACTCAACTAAAGAATTCCTAGCGTCCTTGCCATTTGAGCTAACTCCTGCGCAAAAAACTGCTGCCTGGGAAATTATGCAGGATCTCACAAAAACTACCCCAATGAATCGTCTCTTGCAGGGCGATGTTGGTTCCGGCAAGACTGTTGTTTCGGCCCTAGCCATTTTTCAAGCGGTCAAGAATGGGGCCCAAGTGGCGCTACTCGCTCCAACCGCCATCTTAGCTTCCCAACATGCCGAAGGTCTAGCTAAAATTCTTGCTCCTTTTGGCATTAAAGCCGGTCTCCTCATCGGTGCTACTAAGCAAAAAGACCAACTAAAAGCTCAAATACAAAATGGTGAAATCGATCTCATCATTGGTACCCACGCTCTCCTTACCGACGATACGATTTTTCACAATCTCGCCCTGGTGATTATCGATGAACAACATCGTTTTGGTGTAGCGCAGCGACAAAAACTGCTTGAAAAAGTTGCCCTCAATCAATTAAGTGAAAAATATACCGCACCACACTTTCTGGCTATGACCGCCACACCGATTCCGCGCTCTCTTCAGCTCACTATCTTTGGTGATCTTGATGTGTCGATCATTAATCAGATGCCAAAAGGTCGTCAGCCGATTCTAACCAAAATTATTAATGAAACCAATATGCGCGAGATGCTATATCCAGAAATTACCAAGCATCTCGAAGCAAACGAGCAAGTTTACTGGATTTGTCGTCTGATTGAACAAGATGAGGATGACCCACTTGAAAAAGATCAGCACACGGTAACGGAAGAGGCTAAGCGTCTTAAGAAAATTTTTCCCAAATATCGAATTGGCATTTTGCATGGTCGAATGAAGGCACAAGAAAAAGATCAGGTGATGGAGGAATTCAAAAATCATCAGCTTGATATTTTGGTTTCCACAACTGTGGTTGAGGTTGGCGTCGATGTCCCTAATGCCACCCAGATTGTTATTATGAATGCCGATCGCTTTGGGCTAGCCCAGGCACACCAATTGCGTGGTCGTGTAGGTCGTGGACAGAAGGCCTCTCAGTGCTTTCTTATTACAACTGGCGACAATCCGCCCACCACGCGTTTACGTGAACTCGAAAAGTCAAATAATGGTTTCTATCTTGCTGAAGTTGACCTCAAATTGCGCGGCCCAGGAGAAGTCTATGGCTCCATGCAACACGGTGAATTAAACCTGAAAATTGCCAATTTAGCAGATACAGAATTAATCAAAGACGCCAGGGCACAGGCAGTAAAATTCGCTGCCAACCCACAAAATATGCTAAAATATAAAGAGCTCAGCCAGTCCATTAGTAAATTCCAACAGCTGACAACTTTAAACTAGACCAGAAAGAACATATGTATTCAACCCTTGCTTTAACTAATAGTAAAAAATCGGGGAATATTGTCGGTACGCACCAAAAACTTGATAAAATAGCCCGCAAAATCCTCCAAAAAGCCCTCCATAGTAACGTTTATTTTCCAGAGATTAAGGACATCTTGTTATTTGAAGGTATGGGCGGACCAGATGGCTTAAAACGCAAAAGTCCAGGCGTGGATGAGCCGATGCATTTTATTATTCCGGGCAACGATGACGGTAAATTAATCCAAATGATTTTAGATCATCAGTATAATCTTAAAAAAGCCCTTGAAAGTGGCAATAAAGTGCGTGCTGCCTTTGAGGCTGGCTGGATGGCACATGCGGTCACCGATGGCCTCACTCCGGCACACCATTTTCCACTCACCGAAGCACAGGGTGAGTTAATGACCGAAAAAGAATTTGTCAAGGTTTTTGGTATTCCAGTGAAGGGGATTATGCACGGTCGGAATTCCCTCGAAACTCTTCGCAATAACTGGCTTTACTGGGGAGCAAACGGCTATATGAGTAAACATGTAGCCTTCGAGTATGGTGTCGCCATCACCATGACCGCACTTCCAGAACGCGTGGTTACGCCAAAAATTGATAAGAAAGAGCTCCGTCATGTTGACATTAAGGAGGCCTTCTATCAATCACTCGACCGCATCGCTGCGCTTAATATGTATAACCGTTTCTTAGAGCAAGGTTGGACCACTGAGCTAGCGCTTGAAACCAAGAATATTCTTCTTCCAGAAATTTCTAAGGCAATCGCCCTCTGTTGGGCTGCCTCAATCCCAGAACTATGCTAAAATAAATATAAAAGGAATCATATGAAGAGTGCACGCGAAATTTTTCACCACGGTAAATTCACTAATGTTAAAATCACCTCTGGAACTTTTCGGGGACGAGAATTAAAAGCTCCACAAAATGGCGTCACCCATCCAATGGGCTCGCGCGAAAAACTGGCCCTCTTTAACTCCTTGGGCAACAAAATCGAAGGAAAGATCATCCTTGACGTGTTTGCTGGCACCGGTGCACTGGGATTCGAGGCTCTCTCTCGTGGTGCCAACCACGTAACTTTTATTGAAGCGGATAAGCGTGCCGCAGAAATCCTTAAACAAAACGCCATCGTACTTGGCGTGATGGATAATATCCGTATGTATAATACCAAAGTCGAGAAAATCGCTTTTGATAGTCCTTTCGACGTCGTAATTGCCGACCCGCCATACGAGTATTTTCATGACTTACCTCTGTCGGTGCTTGATCGTCTTGCCAATACCGCCAGTGAATATTTTGTTTTGTCTCACCCATCAGATTTTGATCCACACGTTATTGATGCCGAATTACTCTCCACGAAGGCCTATGCCGGTTCACGTATTACGATTTTTGCTCCAAAAGGCTGCTAGATGTACTTTACATTCAGCCTGAAATATCGTATAATATATTAAGTTAATTGTTTAAAATCTCGAGGTGGTGTCGGGGATAAAGTGGAGAAAAATCATGACTAATCAGGACGCCAACCGCCCACAGCGCATCAAAATTATCATCATCAGCATCATTGCTGCCATACTTGTTTTTATTATTGGCGCATGGCTCATTACCTCAGCTATTAAGAGTGTTGAGAAAAAACAGTCCGAAACAAAAACCAGTGAACAGTCTTCTTCAAAGGATGAGAATAAAACTTCCTCAAATGAGGCTAAAAATAGCGCAAACACCGGTTCAAACAGCAGCTCAAATGCTACTAATGGCTCAAATTCTGCAAATAACACTAGCAGCAAGACCACCGATACTGCAAATACCGGAACGGTGAATTCTCCGGCTGCCCAGTATAATAATTCTGCTGCCAAGAACTCAGGCGCCGTTACCTCACAGAAATCAAATATGCCAAATACTGGACCAGAAGAACTCCTTCCAACTGCCATCCTAATTGGCGCCGCCAGCTATCTTTTCTTTAAGAATCGCGAATATAAAGCTCGCGCAGTTGAAAATCGCGCTTAATTTAAACAAAAAAGCTAGAAAATCCAAACTGGTAAGGCCGGGAAGTCCGAACTGGTATTATAATTAACAGAAAAGGATACCTATGTTAGAAAACCAATCAGAAAATAAAACAAAAATCTTACTTGCCAGTAGCAATACTGCAAAAATTGCAGACTTTACCGTCTTTTTAGGTGATCATTTTGAAATCGTAACTCCAAATATGCTCGGAATTGAGGTTGAGGTACCAGAGGGAATCACCTCCATTGAAGACAATGCTATGGCAAAGGCAAAAACTTATGTCGAAAAAACTGGCCTGCTTACCATTGGTGACGATACTGGTTTATTTATCGAGGAATTAAATGGCGAACCTGGTGTTGCGCTTAGGCGTTGGGGTGGACAGTTATCGGATAGTGCCACTAACGAAGAATTCTGGGCATATCTCCAGGAAAAAGTTAAAAACTTAAAAAATACCAAATGCTATTTCAAGCAATGTGTCGCCGTTGTCTCTCCAAATGGCAAGTCAAAATTTATTTATAATTATAATCACGGCACAATCAATCAGGAAAAAGTAAAACTCCCATACAACGGTACTGGTTTTCCAATGGCAACAGCCTTTGAGGCGGAAAATCGTGGCAAAACTTGGGTCGAGATGAGTGATGACGAAAAACGCGCTGTCTCAAAACAGTTTATTGATGAATTAAATACTGCAATTAGGGAAGTTGCTGAATAAAATCGATAAACCTGTGATATAATAATCACAGGCCCGAGTGGTGAAATTGGTATACACGTATGCCTTAGGAGCATATGCCTCGTGCGTGCTGGTTCGAGTCCAGTCTCGGGCACCAAAAATCGATTCTTAAACTCTCTTTAGAGAGTTTTTTGTTTAATGTTATAATAAGCCTATGCCTGCATTTGAGTTACAGAGTAAATTCGCTCCGACCGGCGACCAGCCAGCTGCCATTAAGCAACTGACGGATGGTCTCAAAAAAGGAATTCGGGAGCAAACCCTACTTGGCGTTACTGGTTCTGGAAAAACGTTTACGATGGCAAACATCATCCAGAATATCCAGAAGCCAACCTTAATTTTAGCGCACAATAAAACTCTGGCCGCACAGCTCTATTCTGAATTTCGGGAATTTTTCCCCAAGAATGAAGTCCACTACTTTGTCTCCTACTTCGACTACTATCAGCCTGAAGCCTATATTGCCAGCACTGATACTTATATTGAAAAGGACTCGGCAATCAATGATGAAATTGATCGTCTTCGACATGCTGCCACGGTTGCACTCTTGACTCGTCCGGATACTATCATTGTTGCCTCTGTTTCCTGTATTTATGGTATTGGTTCTCCAGATCATTATGTAGAAATGTCACTTCCACTTATTAAAAAACAAGGGGTTTGGCAAATTATGGCTCTAAGTGAACTAGCTAAAAATTCACTCGGTCGCCTTCACTCGCCGTCTCTGGTTAATACCGCCACTCAAAGCACTAGTTCTCTCAATCAAACCAATTTCATGATCTATCTCATTGCTATGCAATATCATCGCAATGACCTCGCTTTTGAACGCGGTAATTTTCGAGTCAAAGGCGATACGATTGATCTATTCCCAGCCTCTGGTGAAGTTGCCTATCGCTTTGAATTTGATTTCGATACACTTGAATCCGTTAAAATTATTGATCCGCTCACCGCTGAAATTCTCGAAAAACCAGAGCAGATTCATATCTTCCCAAATACCCACTATGCCACCCCTCGCGATCAGCTTTCTCGCGCCATAGATACAATTAAGGTCGAGTTTGACAATCGTCTAAAATATTTCGAGGCAGAACATAAATATCTTGAAGCGCAACGCTTGTCCCAGCGCACCAAATACGACCTCGAAATGCTTGAGGAAACAGGCTTTGTTAAGGGTATTGAAAACTACTCAAGACACCTAGATGGTCGTAAAGCTGGTGAACCGCCTGCAACCTTGCTTGATTTCTTCCCGGATGATTTTCTATTGCTTGTCGACGAGTCGCACATGACCTTACCGCAAGTACGTGGTATGTATAATGGTGACCATGCCAGAAAAACCACCCTCGTTGACTATGGCTTCCGTTTGCCAAGCGCCCTGGATAATCGTCCGCTTACCTTTGATGAATTTGAAACCCACATCCGTCGTGCTGTTTATGTTTCCGCTACGCCAGGTAAATATGAACTCGAAGTCTCTCCAGCTCCAGCTCAGCAGGTGATTCGCCCAACTGGTCTCTTAGATCCAGAAATTGAAGTTAGAAAAACCGAAGGTCAAATTGATGATTTAATGCAAGAAATTGAAGAGCGTATTGCAAAAAATCAGCGTGTCATCGTCACGACCTTGACTAAGCGCATGGCAGAAGACCTTTCCGAACATCTCAAGGACCACGGAATTAAGACTGCCTACATCCATTCAGAAATCGATACTCTGGAACGTGGTGATATTCTGCGAGATCTTCGCACCGGCGTCTATGACGTCCTGGTCGGCATTAATCTCTTACGTGAAGGACTGGATCTTCCGGAAGTCTCCCTAGTTGCAATTTTAGATGCTGACAAAGAAGGTTTTTTGCGTTCAGAGTCTGCCTTAATCCAGACAATTGGTCGTGCTGCTCGCCATGAGGAAGGACATGTCATTATGTATGCGGATAATATTACCGAAAGTATGGAGCGCGCCATCACCGAGACCGATCGTCGTCGCGACATCCAGATGGCCTACAATAAGGAACATGGTATTACCCCACATAGTATTAAAAAGGAAATTTCTTTGGGCCTTCGTGCTATTATTCCTGAAAAGGAAAAGGAAAATAAACTTGATTTGAAGAAAGTGCCAAAGTCTGAATTTAAGGTTTTAATTAAAGAATTATCAGAGCAGATGCAACTCGCAGCAGCTAATCTTGAATATGAAAAAGCTGCTGAAATCCGCGATATGATTCAAAAAATCAAAGATGAAGAAGAAAAAAGGAAAAGCTAATGTTCAAAATCTTAATCATCGAGGATGATAAATC
>ERZ772974.836-NODE-836-length-21455-cov-6.448879_pt1 | contig 21455 bp, 24 predicted proteins | sample MGYA00580671_ERZ772974 | MGnify/ENA primary metagenome ERZ772974 (study PRJEB29015, sample SAMEA2738065) | human oral metagenome | biome: human oral; feature: human-associated habitat; material: saliva | place: China | collected 2218 ... | reverse complement strand
AATCCCATCCCCATCTTCGTTCAATCCTCTTACCACGCATTGTCCAAAAACGAGGTACAGCATCTTTTACGATTGAAGATAGTAAGGTGCCATGATGCGGCAAACCAGTGATGAATGGAGGTCCATCATAAAACACATATCCATTATTAATATCTCGTTGTTCAATTGATTTCTCAAAGATTCGGTTCCTTTTCCAAAAATCTACAATTGCCTTCTCGTACTCAATTGCTCTTCTTCTTGTGTTTGCTTGGTATTTCATAAACTCTCCTCCGTTTCATCTGTTACATTTTGTTTTTCTCTCATCATCCCGTTCGGTTCCATCATTGTCGTTCTAATAATTTCATCCCTGAACAGCTCATAAATATTTATTCCTGCTTTTTTATCAAAGTACTGTTTTATTCTAAAGAGCTCTTTTAAATGTTCACCCGCTGATCGAATTCCATGTCTCACTAAAATATCCGAAAATCTATCAGATACCGTCATAATCCCCATCGAATGCCCCATATGGTCAGCTAGCTGTATTAATAGATCCAAATCCGAAAGACAAACCGTTTCCATATATCCTCGCGTTTTTTCTACATCCTTTTCTTCAAGTTCTTCCCAAAATTCAGTGCGATCAATTTTCTCGTATCCATAATACGTATGCGTCATTGAGATTTGAGCTATTTCCTCTAACCCTTCATTTTTTAAAAGCTCATATCCTAGGATAGGGTGCTTTAATCCCGCTTTTTTTTCGACGCATCTTCCGATATCATGCAGTAACCCTGCTGCGTATGCTAAATCAGCTGCTTTATCATTATCCCCCCAATTAGACATTTTACAAAAATCAAGCTCACCACCATATTCAAGCACAGCCTTTGTAATTGTTTCTGCCACCAACGCAGTATTAAGAGAATGTTTTTCCCATGATAAAGAATAGCCAGGCATTTCTTTTGCTTGCAAAAAAATCTTTAAGGCCTTCTCCCTTATCTTATTCATCCCCTTTATTATACATTATTTTTTACACACTGCGTAGCATATATGACACCTGATCAAATTGAGGCAGAGGTGATCCACTCCATTTTTTTACAATTTCTCCATTCCCTCCAAGTATCACTAAACTCGGATATTGCATAATATCTCTCGTTGATGCAAAAATCTCACCTTCGATCGTCTCAGGATCGATTAATTCTACTTCCCTTCCAGTTTCTCGAGAAAATTCTATCCTCCACTCATCTGCTTCCCTAAAATATTCCGAATGATTCTTCACTACAATCACAATCCGCATCTAGTCCTCCCTTTTCTCCCTTTGTTCCCTAATAATTCTTTCAAATTCATCTAGCGATTTAAATTGCAAAAAAACGCTAGCAAATCGTACATACGCAACTTCATTAATCTTCGCCAACACATCAAGGATTGCCTGACCGATCTCTTTTGAGTAAACCACGTCACGGCCCAAGGAGTAGACTCGTTCCACTACCTTATTCACTACATCCTCAATCTCTAGCTCCGAATCAAAAAACTTCCCAACGCTCCGATTAACCGCAGTATGCAACTTGTCTCGATCAAAAGATTCACGATTTCCGCTTCGCTTCATTACTGAAAGTGGTGGCATTTCTATACGTTCATAAGTAGTAAAACGATGTCCGTCCGCCGTCACACGGCGACGACGAATCATTAAGCCATCAGGAGTCTCGCGACTCTCAAGCACTTTACTATCACCTATTTTTACACCTATCATTTACAATACCTCCACCTTTTATCTTCGATAATTTTATTATCAATTATCATTCTGAGGACACCAACCTCCACAATATTATATATGGTCAGATTACTCCGACCATATATACTTATTTTTTACCGCGCAATTTTGCTCTTAGAGAAGGTGGTACTTCTAGATCTTCCTCATCATCCTGACGACCAATCCTATCCCAGATATTTTCTTTAGGTGTAGCCGTAAATTCCTCAGCCGTAGTCTGCTCGTTAATTTCAGGAGTAAACGTAGGCGTTGGCTCAACAATTTGTTGCTGATTTCTCAAATTCTCCACACGGCTCAAGGCTTCGTCTGTACGCTTCTTTTCTTCCTCTTCAGCGCGCTTACGACGATAAACATCTGAATCAAAACCTGTTGCCACAACAGTAATCACAATCTCATCCTGTAGCTCTGGGCGAATAGATGCCCCAAAGATGATATTGGCATCTGGTGAAACGGCGCCAGTAATTTCCTCTGCAGCTTCCTGAATTTCCGACATCGACATGTCGTATCCACCAGCCACTGAGAAGAGTACACCGCGAGCCCCATCGATCTTTACCTCGATTAAAGGTGATTCAATAGCCTGCTGTGCTGCTAATTTTGCACGATTCTCACCTGAAGCACGGCCAATGCCCATTAATGCAGAGCCAGCGTCTTTCATAATTGCCTTCACATCAGCAAAGTCTAAGTTAATTAACGCATGCTCTGTAATTAATTCCGAGATTCCCTGCACACCCTGACGTAAAACATCGTCAGCGATCTTAAAGGTCTCAAGTAGTGGTGTTCTTGGATCAATAGTTTGGAGTAGGCGATCATTTGGAATCGTGATCAAAGCATCAACCGCATCAGTCATCTCATTAATTGCCTTATCAGCATTACGCTTTCTCTGGGCGCCCTCAAAAGTAAATGGGCGAGTCACCACACCAACTGTTAAAATTCCCTGATCCTTTGCTTCCTTAGCAACAATTGGACCAGCTCCAGAACCAGTACCACCACCAGCGCCGAGCGTAATAAACACCATGTCAGCGCCCTTAAGTGATTCTTTAATATTCTCACGGCTCTCCTCAGCAGCACTTTGCCCCTTCTCAGGGTCACCACCCGCACCTAGACCTTTTCCAATATGCACCTTAGTGTCTGCGTTTGAGTGATGTAGTGCCTGAGCATCTGTATTGATTGCAATAAATTCTACACCAGAAAGACCAACCTCTTTCATTCGATTAACCGCAGAACCACCGGCACCACCAACCCCCACAACTTTAATGCTTGCTTTTGTTTCCACCTCTGTTGGTTTAATTTCAGGCATCTTTTTTCCTCACTATCTAACAAATAACTACTTCTAGTTTAACACATTTTTCTCTCTAGTTAAGTAGTAATTTCTTAAAATATTTTATTTTTTCTTGAAAATATTTAGGAAGGAGAAAAAACCGCCTCCGTGATCCTCAATATCCGTTTCTCCAGACATCAGGTCGTCATCATACATCATTAATGCTAGCCCCAAAGCCGTTGTATACTTTGGATTATCTACAAGATCAAAAACCCCTCCAAGCTTCTCTGTCGGCTTACCAATCCTTACCGCCATTCCAAGCAAATCTTTTACAAACTTATCCAGATTTCTCATCATTGCCCCACCACCGACAATCACTAACCCCTCAGGTAGTTTCTGAGCATACCCAGCTTGTTTTAAAATCTTCTCTACATGCTCAAAAATATCAATCAATCTCTCACGTACAATTTGATTCACTTCATCTTTAGTGAAACTCACAGTTTCGTCACCAATCTTAGTCACGATAGTCTTATCGCTCTCTGAAAAATCTGCCGACACATAACGGAGTTTAATTTCTTCCGCTACACTTGGATTGATAGCGAGGCCAATCGCAAGATCGTTAGTAATATTATTAGCCCCTGCATTCAAGACTGCGTAGTGCTGCAAGAAACCATCCATAAAAACGGCCACACTTGTTGTTGAAGCGCCAAAATCTACCACAGCTACTCCATTATCCTTCTGCTGCTCCGTTAGAACCAATCTAGCCGAAGCCACAGCCGTTGGTACTAACTCTAAAGAATCTATCGACACATTTTCGGTTAATTTTCTAAGATTAATACATGACGGTACAAGAGCAGAAATTACACTCGCCTGCATTTCAAGTTTCATTGCGTTCATTCCAAGTGGATCCCGAATCCCAGATTGGCCATCCACAATATAATTTGTCGGAATTACCTTCAGCACCTCACGATTATTTGGGATCACTCCAGCCAAAGACATTTCCTGAATCCGTTTCAAGTCACTCAGCGAAATCGCTTCTCCACCCATAATTGAAATCATCCCCTGTGTCTTCACTGCACCAACTTGTGAACCATTAATTGAGGTGTATGCCGACTTTAATGACTTTCCACTAGTTTGATCGATTGCCACAATCGCTCTATTTAACGACTCAACTGGACCGTTCAAATTAGTAATCACCCCCTTACTCATACCTCCATTATTTTTCACCTCAGAGTTTGCTATGACCGAAATCTCACCTTGATACTCAGAAAGTGCCACCGCACGAATATGCTGTGTTCCAACATCAATTCCTAACATAAAACGAGGCAATTGGTCATTCATATCAACCATATTATAACATAAACATTTTAAAAAATGGAACGGTGTTATAATTCAATACATGGATATTCAGAAAATTACTGCTATGCGCGAGGGTGGCAAGATTTTAGGTACAATTCTCGCCGAGCTTCGAGATTATGTTGATGTTGGTATGACAAAACGCCAACTCGACGCTTGGGTTCGTAAAAAAATTACTGACGCTGGAGCACTGGTCTCCTATGACCAACTACCCGAAAAATTTCCCGGTGCCATTTGCATCTCGGTCAACGACGAATTAGTCCATGGCGCCCCGAATAGCGATTATGCACTTCAGGATGGTGACAAAGTCTCCTTTGACCTCGTTATTGGATATAAGGGATATCATACCGACGCTGCCTTTACCACTACAGTTGGCAAAGCCAGTCCTGCTGTCAAACAAATGATTAAAACTACCGAAAAAAGCCTATGGGCTGGCATTTCTACCGTCGCACCAGGCACCCATCTTGGCGACATTGGTTATGCCGTAGAAACCGTCTTGCGCCGCGGTCATCTAGGGGTGATCGAAAATTACGTAGGTCATTTTATTGGCAAATCAATGCACATGGAGCCAGAAGTTCCTAACTATGGAAAACGTGGACGTGGATATATCCTACAACCTGGTGATACACTCTGTATTGAACCAATGTCTTCTCTTGGCAAACCATACAATCATGTTAACCAAGATAATGGCTGGGATGTTGTATTATCAGATGGCTCTATCGGTTGCCACTGTGAGCATACTATTCTTGTTACAGAAACTGGATATGAAGTTCTTACACTTCCAAACTGTCCAGCTGAATAAAATTCTTTGAAGCTCATTTAAAAAACCGGAAACTCTATGTCTCCGGTTTTTTCTATATATTTTTTAATTACTTTGAACTAATTTCATAATTCGCTCGTTCACTTCCTCGACTGAACCCATACCATCAACTTCAAAAATCCTTACTCCTCGTGACTTCATCTCTGTTAAGAATGAATAACTTTTTTGTTCAAAGTATGATATCTTCTGTTTCCACACTTCGATATTATCGTCCTCACGCCCTCGTTCAGCCAACCGTTTTAGCAATTCTTCTTCTGGCACTGACAGTAACACAACAAATTCCGTATGCGCAAAAACCCCTACCTTCTCCAGCATCCCAACCTGATCAACACTACCTGGTTGACCATCAAAAATCACATCTCCACCTTTTGCAAAAACCGCATTCATATTTTCCCATAGAAGATCAACCAAGATATTTTCTGGGATCATTGCTCCCTTACTAGTAAACTCATCAAACCTGTGCGAATCTCGAATTAGTTGTCCCGCCGAAAGCCAAGTGCGTCCCATTTTTTCCGCCAATAACCTTCCCTGCGTCGATTTTCCTGATCCAGCTGGCCCATAAATTAATATCACTTTCTTCTCCTTTCTGAAAAAACGCCCCTTTTAGGCGTTTTCCTTATTATTTAATTCACTAATTTCATTACGTATCAAAGTGACAGTTCTCTTATATACTTCGTCAATCTCCCCTAGGCCATCTACAGTCAAAAGTTTGACTCCATTCCCCATTAAAAAGGCGACAATTTCGTTTCTACTGCGCTCATAGTCGGCCTGTCTTTCTTCAATAATCTCTGGAACATCCTGACTACGACCTCGCATCGACAATCGACGCATCACTTCATCAAATGGCACGACTAGCTCTACGATATAGTCAATCGCCATCCCCCTCTCTACGATAATTTCCGCCTGTCGTAAAGTTCTTGGATAGCCATCAATAATCGCATTCTCCGCTTCTTCAAGCCTTGAAAACACTAATTCCGACACCATCTCGTCGTCAAACAACTGAGCCGTTTTTAGTCGATCAATTACCCACTGTTCCTTACTTTCCCTAAGGATTGCTCCAGAAGAAATCCATGGCCAATTTAAATCGCTTGCTAATCTATTCCCCACTGTGCTTTTACCAGTCCCCGGACCCCCTAAAAATAATAGTTTCATACAAAACTAGTATAGCACAAAAAAGACCCCTTCAAAGGGGTCTTCTCATTACTTTAAACCAAGTTTAATTCGTTCTGTTTTTTCAGCCTTACGAATTTCGCGTAGAATTGCCTTACGACGACGTTCGCGTTTGGAAATTGGCTTTGAAAAACGAAGCTGTGATTTCGCAAGTGGCATAATTCCACTCTGTAACACCTTACGATTAAAGCGACGAATGATGTTTTCGTTTGCCTCTCCCTGGTCTTTTCTAGTTACTTTGATTGCCATATATCGGCATTATATCAGATACACTACATTTTTTCAACAGAGCTTTATTTAATCTGCAAAATTCTTCCCTCTACGCTTCTATACCCCTGCCACTCATTCTCAACCAAGTTTACCCAAATATCCCGTTTCTCCCCTTCCTCCAAAAGCATCCAGTCTTCAGGGACATTAAAAGCAATTAGCTTCAACTCACCACCACCATTATCACTAACCACCATTCGCATATGTTGCCCCAGAGTCCCCATCTTATTTATTTTCTTAATTTCCATACCTTTTAATAAAAAGATCGGCTCAGGATTTCCCATCCCAAATGGCTCTAGAATTCTTATTTTCTCCATCAGATCCAAGGTTAAAGACTTCAAAGAGTCCACAGCTAAGTCTTCCTTAGCCTCTAAAAACTTCTCCTGATCTTCTAATTTTAGGCTTACATAATACTTATTTACTGCCGATACAAAATCTGCTATTTTCTCTTTTGACACCTTCAAACCACATGCCGCCGCATGTCCCCCACCACTTATAATTTCCTTATTGCATGCCTTTAACGCCTCTGCAAGATTAAAATCCCCAAATGAACGCCCCGATCCCTTCAAAATCTCCCCTTCCGTCTCCGTCAGCACAAAAGCTGGTTTATGGTATTTCTCCACCAATCGTCCAGCGATAATCCCCAACACTCCTTCATGCCATTTTCCGACCACCACTATCACTTTGTCGTCAACCTCAGCAATTTCCTCCATCGCCTGCCTCTGACTGTCTCGTCTATCCTGATTTAACTGATTTAATTTCAAAGCAAGCTCACCTGCCTCTCGATGATTTTTTGACATCAGAAGCTTTAATGAAGTTTCAGCCGACTCCATTCGCCCTCCTGCATTTAACCTCGGACCAATTTGAAAGCCAATTGTCTCCGAATTAATTCTCTCTGCTTTTGCCACTTTCATAAGCTCTATTAATCCTGGCCTTTTTGTTTTTTTCAACACCTTCATACCGTAAAAACTCAACATTCGATTTACCGAATCAAGAGTCATAGAATCGCATAAAGTTCCCACTAAAACCAGATCCAAAAACCATTTCTCTCGTCCAGATTCAATATACCCAAGAGATACCATTTTCTGCATCACTAAAAATGCCACTCCGCATCCACATAACTCCCTAATTTCTGATTTTTCACCTCGCTTCGGGTTCACCACCGCAATCGCCGCCTTTGGAATTTCCTTCATAATTTCGTGATGATCCGTCACAATCACATCCACCCCTTGTGCTGCCAACTCATCGATTACCTCTGCATTATTACTTCCGCAGTCAACCGTAATAATCAAACTAGCGCTGAGCTCCTTCGCTCGCTCCTTAACACGCCCACCCATTCCATATCCATCAATAAAACGATCTGGTAACATCACCTCCACATTTTGTATTCCACTCATTTTCAAGCAGTCATACATTAATGCGCTCGCCGTTACTCCATCCACATCGTAATCACCATAGATCAGCACTGTTTCATTTTTATTCACAGCCTGGATAATTCTCTGACTCGCCTTTTCAATATCTGGCAGTTTATCTACTAAATCCAATCGATATTTGGGGTTCAAAAAATCTTCCGAAATTCCCCTCTTTTTTAATAACTGATCAAAAATATCATTCATGATATATTTATTTTCTTTATTCGATATTCGATTGCACCCAAATTAATTATAACTACTGAATAGTCTTGCTCTGTTTTGAATTAGGCGCCATCTGCTTACTTTTAATCACAATCCCCTGCAACTCCTTCAAAATCGGGAATTGCTTATTCGTCTGGTAAATTGTCGTATTTCCTCTTTTTGTTACAATCAAGAAATTACCTTTCTCCAGCCGCTTTAATTCTCTCTGAATATTTCCCGGATCTTCGTGTATCAATTTCGACAGTGCTCTCACATGCGTCTTAAAATCTGGATACTTTGCAAAAACCACCAATATCTTACGTCGGACCCGAGATGTAATAAATATATCCAACATTTCTACCTCACTTCTTGCTTCTTACTTCCAGTATACCAAATACTAGTATTTCTCACAACAATCAGCTGGCTCCTTTGAAGATTCTAGTCTTATCTCAGACCGCATTGTTCATACTTCATTATGCTAAAATTACTTCAATGTATTATCAGGTCATTCCAACAAAAATTTTTCGTCAAGACGTCGATACCCGTGAAAGTCTATTGACCTACTCTTTTCCAGAAAAACTCCTTCCCGGGCAAATTGTTTTAATTCCACTTGGCAAAAAGGTGATTCTCGGGATCATTTACTGCTCAGTTACTCCACCACAAGACACTTCTTTCAAGATTAAGTCCATCCATTCAGTATTGTCTCTCCGTCCACTCCCTTCTCATCTTCTCAAAGCTGCTTTTTGGCTTAGCAACTATTATCTAGCTCCTCTCCCATCTATCGCCAATCTTCTTCTTCCCAAAGGTATTACCAAGGAGCGTAGAAAAAAACCAGAATCTCCTTTCATCTCCTCTCCAGTTAACTCAAAAAAGATAATTCCTCTGAACTCTGCTCAAAAAAATGCCCTTGAATCTCTCCAGAAGATTACCTCTAACACCAAGCTGCTCCACGGCATTACAGGATCTGGTAAAACCAATCTCTACCTTACCCTAGCAATGGAACAATTCAAAAAACAACTCTCCAGCATTCTTCTCGTTCCTGAAATTTCACTCACCTCGCAACTAGTGCAACAATTTCAATATTATTTCCCAGGATCCGTTATCACTATCCATTCAAAACAGACAGAGGCAACTCGCCATCAAATCTGGGAAAAAATTATCAAAAATACCGATCCGATCATCGTTATCGGCCCTCGCTCTGCTCTTTTTTCTCCGCTCCAAAATCTTGGATTAATTATCATCGATGAAGCTCATGACCCAGCATATTATCAAGATAATTCCCCGCGTTACTCAACCCTTCGTCTTGCTAGTTTTATCGCGAACACTAAAAATATCAGTTGTGTATACGGTACTGCAACACCTTTAATTGAAGATTTCTATCTTGCACAAAAAAATCATGCCTATGTTTCTCTTTCACAAAAAGCAAAAGACACCGCAGTTATACCTGAACTACACCTCATCGATCTTCGGAACTCCGCCGCTTTCACTAAGAACCGATACTTCTCTGACCAGCTGATTAAAAAAATTACTCAAAACCTCGAAAACCATCAGCAAACTCTTATTTTCCATAATCGGCGCGGTTCCGCTCCGCTTACAATTTGTGATCAATGTGGTTGGCAAGCCCTCTGTCCAAATTGTCTTTTACCGCTCACCCTTCATAGCGATAAATTCAATCTCACCTGCCATACCTGTGGTCATGAAGAGCCAGTCCCCAAGGCCTGTCCAGTTTGCCAACATTCTTCCATTATTCACAAAGGATTTGGCACTAAGTTACTAGAATCCGAACTTCATAAATTATTCAAAACTGCTCGTATCGCCCGCTTTGACGCCGATAATAGCACCGAAACTTCCCTAAATAAATTATTCGACGATATCCAAGCTGGTTCCATTGACATCCTAGTCGGCACCCAGCTTCTTACTAAAGGTCTTGATCTTCCCAAGCTAGCCACCGTTGGCATCGTCCAGGCCGACGGCGGCCTCAGCCTGCCAGATTACTCATCTGAAGAACGCAGCTTTCATCTCCTCACTCAAGTAATCGGCCGTGTTGGACGGGGCCACCTCAATGAAGCATCCGTCTATATTCAAACCTATCAACCAGATCATCCCATTATTCATTTTTCCATACAGAATGATTATGATGGTGCCTACCAATATTTAATTAAGAAGCGTCAACTAGCACATTTTCCTCCTTATTATCACCTAGCCAAGCTTTATTTAACACAAAAAACAGAACAAGTTACTATTCGCAAAATTCGAGAATTATATTCCATACTTCGCCCCTTTAGTGGTATTTATTTATCCGCCCCCACCCCAGCCTTTCATGAGTTCTCTCTTAACGGCTACACCTGGCAAATTATCCTTAAATCCTCTTCACGGCAAAACCTTATTTCTGCCATCAAAAAAGTACAGACCTTCCCAAATCTCAAATATGTCCTTGATCCCCCTTCTCTCCTTTAATTTTTCACCACTATTACGACCTAACAACAGGAGCGCATTTATCTAGTTTAACTAGTGTAATTGAAAACTAATCACCTAAGATGTGGAGGCGAGTTTAGAAATTATGATTTATTTTTAGGAGCAAAAACTATTTCCATAGTTTTAAGTTGAGAGATTTTTCATTTCATATTTTAGAAAAAGACCAAAAGCCTTCTTCTAACAATTCCCCTCCACATCTTAGGTCAAGTTATCAATCGATGTCTTAAAATGACTCTACTACTCTTTTCTTTAATTTCTAGTCTCTCTACCTAGAGTGTAAAACTATTTTTTATTTTTACAACCTTGAGCTTTTTTATTTTTATTTCTCATCCTCTTATGCTTTATAAAAAGCTAAAAAAATATTATAATATTCCTATGAAAATTATTACCGTGCCCGATCCACGCTTAAGACAATCCTCCACAAAAGTTAATCACATTACTGATGAAACCAAAGAAATCATACAACAAATGGTAGATGCTAGTCTTGAGTGGGAAAAACAACATCCACACGAGCTTTCGGCGGCCATGGCTGCCCCACAGCTGGGAATTAATAAGCGTATCATTATTATTCGCGATGACCTTGATGATAAAAATAATGCCAGCTTCACCGCTCTCATTGATCCAGAAGTTATTAAAGCTAGTGGTAAAGTCATTAGCGACTACGAAGGCTGTCTTTCTGTTCCTTTTATTTATGGCCTTGTCCCTCGCGCATCCAAGCTTCGTATTAAGGCAAAACTCGTCGACGGCACCGAAGTTCGCATTAAAGCCGAAGACAACCTAGCTCGTACTCTAGCACACGAAATCGACCACCTTGACGGTGTTCTATTTATTGACCACATCAAAGATGACGAGAAAGCTTTCTTCGAATTAGATAAAGATGGTGACCTTAAACCACTAAATTACGACCAACGCATTAAAAATAACCCAGATTTATTCCCCGATGACTAATATTATTTTCTTTGGCAATGGCCCACTCGCTGAAACTACCAAAACCCTGATTAAAAATCATCCAGATTTTAATATCATCTTTCATGCAAAAACTAAGCAGGATCTTGAAGAAGCTAAAAAAATTAAAGCCTCCGACCCCTCTGCCTTTGGTATTCTCGCCAGCTTCGGCGTTCTAATCAAGTCTGATCTCCTCGATATTTTCGAACCTTTCGGTATTCTCAATATTCACCCATCGCTTTTACCAGCCTATCGTGGGGCTTCCCCTATTGAATCTGCTATTTTAAATGGCGATCGCGATTTTTCAGTCTCCGTTATGAAGCTTGTCAAAGCCATGGATGCTGGTCCTATTTATTTTCAAGATACTCTTACCGCTGACCATTTCTCAATGCAACCATCCAAGGAGGAAATTTATACAAAGCTCTCGACTCATGCCACAAACTGGCTGCTCGATAACATCAATCACCTTCCAAGCCCCGTTCCACAAGACGATAGAAAGGCGACTTATACCACCAAATTTGATACCTCAATGTCTAATCTAGATCTTCAAAAACCTGCAGAAACTCTTCTCTGTCAAATCCGTGCATTCCAAGGCTTTCCTAAGAGCAAGATTACAATTGAGGGCCATGAGTGTATTATTCTTGCCGCTCACCTTAATAATGATTCCCCTGAAGATCAACGCGCTAAAATTAAGCTCACCTGTGGCGATCATCAAAGTCTTATTATCGATCGTTTGCAACCAGCTGGTCGCAAACCTATGGATGCAACGTCCTTCTACAACGGTTATCTAAAAAAATAAGTCTACTTCTAGACTTATTTTTTATCTTTTCCTCAACGAATAACCAATTTCTACATTGTTGATCGCTGCATATATGGGGCCTGCATTCCAGGCTGCTGCGGAGTTACTACTTTTTGTTGCGACATACTATTATTCATAGGCTGCGGAACTACTGTCTGCTGCGACAACATTCCTCCTTGCTGTGAAGTCACTAATTGCTCTTCTGGCATAGAGGTTTGCTGAACCATCGCCATAATCTCATCGTGTGCCTTAATAATTTCCTGCTTAAATTCAGCTTCGATATCTTGAGCAACACGCACATAATCTGGTCGGTTAAGCTGAATCCATTTTACACTTAAATACTCACCGAGAATTTCCAAAGTCCCCTCAGCCGTATTGTATTTTTGTAATAATTTTTTGTAGATCTCATCTTGTCTATAATCACCAAGCTTCGTCAAAAACTTGATCATCATATTACGATCCTTTCGCATAATACCGTCAAATTCTTCAAGTTGCTCAGGAGTCATTCCCTCACTCATCTTCTCGCCCACCCTATTCTCGAGCTCACCCTGGATCTCAGTTATAAATGCAGTTCTATGTGGCTCGGGCAAATTCTGCAATCCCACTTCCGCCAAGAACCTATCGTCCACCTTTATCATTTATTCCTCCTAAACTACCCTCTATTATAAGTCACAACGAGCCTAAACACAAGCTTTTTAATCCTATTTGTCTGAAAATATTTGCCACGCTAGCTCTGCACACTTCGCACGCGCCGGCATCCTCCCCACTATTTTTAATGCAATTGCCTCCCCAATTTTTTCTTCACCGCCCTGATTAATAAATTCTTTTTCATCAATAATCATCGTTCGAAATAATTCGCTCAATTCCTTCGCTTCATCAACTGTCTTTCCTCGTATTGTATCAATCATTAAATCCGCAGAGGCTAAAGCAATTGCACATCCCACTCCCTCAAATCGTCCATCTATAATCACCCCATCTTGAATCTTTAATTGAACACATATTTTATCACCACAACTGGCATTTTTTAATTCGCGGGAAAATTCACATTCCTCTAATTTTCCTCGATTCTTAGGATATAGATTATGCTCTAATAAAATCTCATCATACATCCTAAAGACCCATCTCATTCCTTATTTTTGCCAAGATCGAGACTAAATAATTTATCTCATTCTTTGTATTATAAAACATCAAGCTTACCCTCACCGCCGGGCCAATCCCCATCTCACTTAAAAATGGTTCCGCACAATGCCAGCCAGCGCGCACCATTACGCCATGATTACTCAAAATTTGTGCCGTATCATGAGGATGAACGTCCCTAATATTAAATAGTACTATACCATTCTTACCATAATAAAACTGAATATCCTCAACTTCTTTAATCTTCTCCAACAAGTACTTGGTCAAAGTTTCAGTTTCTTTAAAAAGCTCACCATTACTATTATTATCCCGCCAAAAATCGATTGCTGCAAAGAGACCAACAATTCCACCCATATTCATCGTCCCTCCTTCAAATTTCTGTGGACCAAAAGAGAATTCACTAACAATACCCTCTTCTTTTTTCTCAACCCCCTCCACCATTTCACCACCGTAATTGAGTGGCCGCAACTTACTCATCCATTCTCTTCGAATATATAATACCCCTACTCCCATTGGAGCCCCCATCTTATGCCCAGAAAAAGCCAAGAAATCTATATCCATTTTTTTAACATCGATTTGCTTATGTGCTACCATCTGAGCAGCATCAACTAAAATTGCACCCTTAAAGCCAGCTTCCCGTAATCGCTGAATAAGATCGATCTGTTCTTCGCCACTCACATTACTAAGACCAGTTAGTGCTACTAGTTTTATACTATCCTTATTTTTTTCAAACTCCCCAAATACATCTTCACATACCGTAACCTGCGATGCGTATCGCTCTGTAAACGGTAAAATATTACTATGATGAGAATTTAGGCTCACTAAAATCTTTCCGTTGCCCCCAATTAACTCCCGCACCCCATTCGCAACCAAGTTAATTCCCTCTGTCGCATTTTTTACAAAAACAATCTCATCTGGATCTGCACCAATATATTCCGCAACTTTCAATCTTGTTTGATTTAATAGCCGTGTCGACTGTTCACTTATTTTATACAACCCTCTTAGTGGATTCGCATTCAAACTTCTATAGTATGTAGCTTCTTGCTCGATCGCTCCATTTGGCCTTTGCATTGTCGCTGCACTATCCAAATAAACAAACGGCAACATCGGATCAATTATCTCTGGCGCTTCCTCAAAAATCGCGAACTCTTCTCTTAGCATTCAATTCTCCTTCCTGCTATTATTAAGCAGTTCCCTCCATCTCCATCCTTATTAAATTATTCATCTCCATTGCATATTCTATCGGTAGTTCCTTAGACACATCTCCAGTAAAACCTCTTACAATCATCGCCCTTGCTTCATCTTCACTAATTCCCCTCGTTTGTAGATAATATATAGCCTCATCCGAAATCTTTCCCACGCTCGCCTCATGCGAGACTTCTGCCTCATCACACTCTACCTTAACCTCTGGTATTGCATTAGATATTGATCGATTATCCAAAATCAAAGACTTACAGTCGGTATAAGATTTAGCCCGTAGAGCTTTCTTTCCAATCTTCGCCAAAGTTCGTGTAGTAGAAATACCTCCTCCCTTACTTAATGACTTAGCATTCATCATTGAATACGTGTCTTCCGCTAAGTGAACAACTTTTGCTCCAGTATCCAAAATTTGACCATCCCCAGCAAAAGATATCCCTGTATACTCCATTTTTGAACGCGCCCCTGCCAAAATTCCCATCGGGTACAACATCGAAATTCTAGACCCAAATGAACCAGTGACCCATTCAATCGCCCCATCCTCTTCAACATACGCTCGTTTAGTGTTCAAATTGAATACATTTTTTGACCAACTTTCAACTGTAGAAAATTTTAGTCTACTATTTTTCTTCACATAAAGTTCCACACTTCCCGCATGTAGATTTGAAACTGTATATTTCGGCGCAGAACATCCTTCGATAAAATGCAGGTCAGACCCTTCATCCACCACGATTAATGTGTGTTCAAATTGCCCCGCCCCAGGTGCATTTAGGCGATAATAGCTCTGAATTGGAATCTCCACACTCACCTGTTTTGGAATATAGATAAAAGAGCCACCACTCCATACTGCCGCGTGTAGTGCCGCAAACTTATGATCTTTTTCTGAGATTAATTTCATAAAGTGCTCTTTTACAATACTGCCCACATCCACCCCATATTCTGCAATCACTTCTTCTTTTTTCTTTTTTGTCAACTGAATTGCTTCTTCCATTGGTAAATAAATCACACCCTTCTTCGCAATTCTTTCTTTCAGATTATGATAAATAACTTCTGAGTCATATTGTGCCCCCACTCCAGCCAAGTGCTCTTGCTCAGCCGCTGGAATGCCTAAACGATCAAAAGTATTCTTAATCTCCTCTGGCACCTCATCCCAACTTGAAACCATCTCGTTCCCAGTCTCAACATACATTAGTATCTCATCTAAATTCAACTCTGAGATATCTGGTGCCCACTTTGGCATACTGAGCGTATTCCAATATCTTAGTCCCTCTAATCTCAGATCACACAACCATTTTGGCTCATTCTTCTTCTTGGATAAAGCCAAAATATAATCCTTCGTTAAGCCTTTTTTACCTAAACTTAAATTATTTACCATTTTACCTTCCAATTTCTCCGAACCCCTCTTCCTCAACCTGATTCAGCAACTTTATTCCACCAGTTTTTATAATTTCACCAGACTTTAAAATACAAACCTTATCCACCTTTAGATTTTTTAAAATTCGCATATTGTGCGTAATAATCAAAAAAGCCGTTTTATTTTCGTCCTGCAGCTCTTTTAATAGCTCGGATATATTATTTGCTGCATCCACATCAAGACCCGAGTCAATTTCATCTAAGATTAATAGTTTCGGCTTTAAGACTAAAGCCTGTAATATTTCATTCTTTTTCTTCTCACCACCAGAAAATTGGTAATTGATTTCTCTCTCTGAAAAGAAAATGTTCGTTTTTAGTTTCTTGCAGACTATCGAAATTCGTTCTCGTATTTTATCTAAACTTAATACTTCACCTCTTGCATTTAGAGCGGCCCGAATCACATTTGTTGTGGATATGCCAGGAATTTCTACTGGATTTTGCATCGTCATCATCATACCAAGCCTTCCTCGCTCATCTACTTTCAACTTAGTAATATTTTTCCCCAAAAAACTTATTTCACCCTCAGTAATTTGCAGTTTAGGGTCACCCATTAGTGCAGAACCTAAAGTCGATTTTCCAGCCCCATTTGGCCCCAAAATCACCACAGTCTCACCCTGCGCTACTTCCAGGCTTAAATTATCAATAATCTTTTTCGATTTCTCCCCCTCGCCAGCCAATACTGTAATATTCTTAACATTCAACATTTTACCAATTATAACATTTTCTAACTCAGACCCTTGCATTCCACTAATTTATACGTTATAATCCTTTCATAGATTCCCCTGTAGCTCAATGGTGGAGCAAGAAGCTGTTAACTTCGAGGTTGTCAGTTCGAGCCTGACCGGGGGAGCCACAATGGACGAGAGTCCATTTTTTTATTATATTAAATAATTCTAACAGATTAAAACTTAGCTTTTTTGCTTTATTTTTAAATTCAAAATTAATAATCGTAAATTTTGGTTCTTCACGGCAGGTTTCGAGCTTTTGGATACCTCGCCTGCGTTTTTTGTCAGATTTAGCAGATTAGATATTGTCATTTCATCGGATTCGTTAGGCTGCTTTTTAAGCCAATAATCTCAGCATCTATTTCGCATACCCAACTGTCAGTTTTTTCTGCTAGTTTTTCATATTCATCCACAATAATCCGCCCATCAAACCTTCTTCGAAGTGGCCAATACCACTTTCGTCTTCTATCAAAGATTATACAGAATCTAGATGTTCCTCACACCGGTCACGAGCTTTTTATAGAAGTCATATAGGGGTATTGAATAAGAATTTCTCACAATTTTCTCTCACTTTTTAGCGAAATTGTATATATCTATTATATAATAATGTTATGAAATATGAGGAAAAAGAGCAGGATAAATATCTTACTCTGACCGAGGTAAGTAAGCTTTTAAATATTCATCCAAATACTCTTCGTAATTGGGATGCAAATGGTACTTTAAAGGCTACTCGTATCGGCGTCAAAAAAGTGCGTCGCTATCGCAAGTCGGACATCGACAAATTTATAGCGGAATCAAATTAGTAAAACAATGAAAGGAGCCGTATGACCAAAAACCAGCAAGCATTATTCCCGCTAGAAGATACTAAAATTAACGTCTGGGATAAAGAAGTCCCGGTCGAAAAAAGCTCGTATCTCACACAAGATGTTGAGTATATAAACTACGATAACTTATCTGCACCAAAAGATAAGTATACTATGATTGATTTGTTCTGCGGTGCTGGCGGTTTTGCAGTTGCTGGTTCGATGGCTGGTTTCTTTTCCGTATTAGGAAATGACCACTTAAAACCGGCTATGACTACTTGGTGTAAGAACCATTCAAATTCTCTTGGCGTTGTTGGCGACATTGAAAAACTCAATCCTGAGCATCTTCGTAAGATGCTTGAAGATAAAGGCATTACTCATATCAATCTTATGACTGGCGGCGTTCCTTGCCAGGGCTTCTCTCTTGCGAACAGAAAACATAATGATTTCGATGAACGTAATTTCTTATTCTTGGAATATATGCGCTTTATTAAAGAATTTATGCCTGACTATGTGATTCTAGAAAATGTATCCGGTATGCGCATCAGGGCTGGCGGTAAGTTTGAGCAAGATATTAAGGCTGCTATTACTGGGCTAGGATATAACGTATCCGTAAAGCTACTTACGGCTGCCGACTTCGGTGTGCCGCAAATACGCAAACGTCTCGTTTTTGTTGGCGTCAAGAAAGACTCCAGTTTAGTTGATGAATTTGTGTTCCCAGAAGGCGAATTCGCTGAGAAAAAATTATGTGATAAAAAGAATAGCAAAAAGCCGTGGCGTACCGTTTATGATGCGATTTCCGATTTACCAAAACTTGGCAATAGTGAGTTTGCGGAAGACTATTCAGACGAGCCGAAAACCGAGTACCAGAAAATAATGCGTGGCTTAGATAAAAAGTACAACATCAAAAAGGCAGATAAGTTATACAATCATACCGCTCCAACTCATCCTCAAGAAACAATCGATAGAATAGCAAACACAAAACAGGGTGAACCAATGTATGAGAAATTCAAGCAAAGGATTCGCCTCGTTGAAAACGAGCCTAGCCCAACACAGCTTGCAGGCGGCATAAGACCACAATTCCAATTTGGTCATCCAACACAACCTAGGGGTCTAACAATCCGTGAGCGAGCAAGAATTCAGAGCTTTCCTGATTCATACATATTCTGCGGCGGAACAGTTCAAGAAAGGGTTCAGACTGGCAATGCCGTACCGCCACTAATGATTTACGCTCTTGCAAAAGAAATCGCTAAAGATCTCGATAGAAAATATAAGAAAAAGAATTAATAAAACAATTCAGCGCTACCAGTCCAGGTTTTTACCAATAGATGGCTCATATCAGTATGCGACGTCTCTAATTTGCCACTATAGGCAAGCATACCTTTTACTGACTCAACTTCGTCTAATCCGTTACGTTCAAGTAGTTTATATTGATTCAGCTCGAATATCAAATTCCTTCGTCTTACGCTGTCATTTAAGACTGACTGTATTTTTTCATAGTCAGGCAAATTGAAAGCTGGTTTACATTCTATGATATAGATAGCGCCGTCTTTAAGAGCAATTAAATCTGGCTTATATGATTCTCGGCTGCCTTTATCGCCAGTTCTGGTTTTTATTTCTATTACCGGAAGATGGTCTACACCTCTTGCCGGCTGCCCGGCAATAACAGTAAAACCATTTCTTTTTAACCAGTTTTTTGCTCCGTTGTATACTTCTTCTTCGCTCAACATACTTCTTACCTCAGGAAGTCAAAATCATCCAAATATTGCAGCATATTTGCGGTCAGATACCAGTTGCAACTTTTAGTGTTTGGGTCATTCGGATTGTTTGCGTGCCAGATTCTTTTTGTAAGGCTAGGAAAACGCAAAACTAAGTTATTACTCTTCTCAGAGACATCGGCGCCTTTTCTACAAAGAACATAATCGTAAATAAACGTCATCCCAGTATAAGGATCTTGTCGTTTACAGTTTGCTGGAGTCATATCCATCGTGTAAACGTAAGTAAACGGACGATTAACAAAATCATCGTCTACTTTCGATGTATCAATTCTATAAGCCCTAATAAAGGCTGAAGTAGGCATCTTACTGACAGAATTAGGCATTTCTTTGTAGGATGGACGTGCTGCCACTCTTCTTACATATTCTGCATCCATATCGGCTAGTTGGTCAACAAAACCCTTACATTGCTTAGAAAAACCACTACTCACATACGATGCCAGCATAGTCTTGATATGAGCATCTTCGGAGCCGTCCGTAATGATTTCACCATCAGAATCAGTAATCCAATCAACACACATTAGTGGTGTCTTATGTATTGTGTAGATGTTTTTTGCTGCCAATAATAATCTGGCATTCATATTACACATACCGGCATATTCGCCGTGTTTTTTTGCATCAAATGGGAAAAAGTAGATGGTAGGTATCCCTAGTTCAATTGCACGAACCAATCTAGCAAACCTCTGTCCAATGTTATGACCAGTTGGAACTTCTGAAGTTATCTCTATAACAAGTAGAGGCTTTCCATCCTGAAGAAGGATAATGTCCGGCTTATCGTAAGCCGTAATGTCTTCAATTATTTGCGGGTTGCTGCCACGTCGCTTTATTATTTCGTATCTATTTTTTGGCGACATAATGTCGAAGGCTGGGTGCAGAGACGAAAACCAGTTCGCCTCAGTAAGGCTGTCGTAATATACCTCGAATCCTTTATCCTGCATTATTTTCTTCCTCTTCCTTTAAAAGCTCGTATGGTTTAACACTTAACGCTTCGGCAATTTTTTGAATTGCATCCAAAGAGACGTTTCTTTTGCATCTTTCGATGTCGCTTATATAGGTGCGATGCAAACCGCACTTTTCTGCTAATTTCTCTTGAGAAATATTCTGCTCAATGCGCTTTAGTCTGACATTGGTTGCGAATAGTTGAATGATATTATTCATAGTCATAGTATCTTTTTCCTTGTTTTTATTTTTATATTTTGTAGACTAAAAATCTACAGACTATAAGTTACCTACCATTATAGGTACTTTTTGCGGAATCAAAAAATACGCCACACATAACGGGCGTATTAGTTAATTAGTTTTGATTTTAAATAAGGTCTGTTAAGATAACCCGTTTTCCTCAAGAAACTGCCTTAAATCTTTACCATATTCTTTTTCATAATCACGACAAGCAGTTCGAAAATCATTTGTTTCGGGGAGCCAATTTGAATTTTAGAGCAATTTTATTAAGCTCATAAACGGTCCTAACAGAGATGGGAGGACCGTTTTTTATTGATTATTAAGATTAGAAAGTAAGAAATTTAAAGACTTGTTGGTTCACCGTGAGTTTCACGCACAATTTGTTTTTTCATCCAAAAGAACCTGAATTTTTTTGCCTCTTTTCTAATTCTGGATCAAAAACTATTTTTGGGATAAATAATTCTATCGTCATACGATTTTATTTTATTTAAAAAAGACTTTTCGATCAAAAAGATCTCTTCGGCGTTCTTAACGATTGAATCTTTCTACCTCTTCTGCTCCAAACCTCATAAGTTCGTCAAAATCTCCATTTCTCTTATAGAAATCAACCAACTTGCCTCTCAATTCCTGATACTCAGGGTAACTACAATCAGGTAAAGTAATTATCGGCTTCCAAGATTCGTCAAGAAGAGCCGGCAAAGATTCCTTCAATACATAATAATCATCTTCTGATAACTTTGCAACGGGTGATTCTGGATTCTGACGATAATAGAAATCTGTTTGAA